>RCNB010002109.1_pt1 | contig 12287 bp, 11 predicted proteins | sample 2041321 | NCBI WGS metagenome assembly RCNB01 (sample SAMN09708232, study PRJNA481090) | Marine sediment metagenome, whole genome shotgun sequencing project. | reverse complement strand
AAGTCCAAAATAAATATACCATAGGCGCTTAGCAGTATCTGTAATTCTTGGATGTAGCTTGTCAGCAGATGGTCCAGGTGCTTCAGCTGCAAAAAGCTGCATGCCGCCAATCCCCAGTAAGGGTAGAACAGCTATGGTAAGCACGATAATACCCATACCGCCAATCCAATGCGTAGTACTTCGCCAAAACAAGATGCCTTTTGGCATACTTTCAATATCATTTAAGATAGAAGCTCCAGTGGTTGTATAACCTGATATGGTTTCGAAAAAAGCGTTGGTAAAAGTAGTAATAGACCCGGTAAATAAATAGGGTAGGGTACCTGATAAGGACATTAATATCCAACCTAATGTAACGACTATATAACCCTCTCTTTTTTTAACTACTTTTTGAAAGCCTCTTGTTGCGAATTGAAATAATAACCCAACAAGGATCGTTACAAGACCTCCGAAAAATATGCCCTTTGCCGCATCTTCTCCATGAACAAGGCTCACAAGGGCGGATATAAACATAAAAGCACCGTTAAAAATGAGGAGAAAACCCATCATTTGAAAAATGATCTTGATGTTCAATTTTTTCATTCAGTAAAGCTATTAATCAAAGAATTTTTCTACCACGCTTAATGCGTCAGCTAAACAACTTACAACTACTTTATCACCTGCTTCAATCTTAAAATCACCTAAGGCAATAATGCCTGTGCCATTTCTGATTACCCCGCCAATTGTTGCTTTTAATGGAAAGTTTAAATCTCGTATTATTTTTTGTGTTATTTTCGAATTTTTACGAACTTTAAATTCTAATAGTTCTGCATTCAAATTGTTAAGTGTTGCGATTTCTAAGACATCACCCTTGCGAATATGTTTAAAGATACTATTCGCTGCTAGTAATTTTTTATTGATAATAGTGTCAATTCCAATAGAATGTGAGAGTTTAGAATAATCTATATTTTCTGCTAGAGCGATCGTTTTTTTAACATTTTTAGATTTTGCCACTAAGCAAGCCATTATATTGGTTTCTGAACTCTCGGTTGCGGCTATAAAAACATCCATTTCTTCGATATTCTCTTCTTCTAGTAATTCTACATCTCTACCATCACCATATACAACGAGTGCATTGGGCAGTTCGTCAGCTAGCTCTAAGGCTCTGTTTTTATCAACTTCTAAAATTTTTATATTTAACCGTTCATCACATAATTCTTTAGCAGTTCTTTTACCGATATTACTACCTCCTAAAATCATGACATTACGTACGTGTTCTTTGATTTTACCCGTTAATTTATACAATTCATTGACACCTTCTTTTAAGGTAATAAAATAGGCGAGGTCTCCGTCTTTAAATATGGTATCACCTCTCGGTATTTTAATCTCATCAGAATGTTCATGTTGTATGGCAATGGGCATAAAATGAAGTTCAGGAAAGGTTAACGCAGCTTCTTTTACTGACATCCCTACAAAAGGCGCTGTTTTCGATAGAATGATACCCAATAGAGTTAATTGGCCTTCATCAAACTCGTGCATATGATTAAATGCAGCCTGATTTAACATCATTTTTATTTCATTAGTAGCCAACTCCTCTGTAGAAATAAGCGCATCAATACCAAATTCTGAAAAATTAATTTCTTCTTTATTGTCAATAAATTCAGAATTATTAATTCTGGCAATTGTTCTTTTTGCACCTAATCTTTTTGCCAATACGCTGATAGTAATATTGATAGCTTCATTTGCTGTCACGGCAATAACTAAATCGCTAATTTTAATATTAGCATCTTTTAAAACCGATATTGATGTGGCATTACCTTTGATCGTGCGGATATCGATCTTATTCGCGGCATACGCCAAGCGTTCAGAATCAAGGTCAATAAGTGTAATGTCGTGTGATTCGTAAGAGAGTAATTTTGCTAAATGAAAACCTACTTCACCAGCTCCTGCAATTACTATTTTCATTTATGTCTATTTTTAATGAAATAAGAAGCAGCAAAAGTATTACTTTTTTCTTTTATATCTTTAAATCATAATTATAATTGATCAACTTTATGAGTAAACCTTTTTCTATAAAACAATGGAATCAAGACGATAGGCCAAGAGAAAAGATGTTGTCGAAAGGAAAGGAGGCTTTATCAGATGCAGAACTAGTTGCGATTTTGATAGGATCAGGGAATAGAGAAGAAAATGCTGTCGCCTTGGCGAAAAGAATGTTAAGGGCGGCTAATAATAACCTTAACGCATTTAGTAAATTTTCAATTGAAGATTTATTGCAATTTAAAGGTATAGGCAAAGCGAAGGCTATTACAATTTTAACAGGTTTAGAATTGGCAAGGCGCTGTCGACTAGAAGAAGCATTGAAAATAGACAAAATTGCCAGTAGCAGCGCTGTATTTCAAATTATGCAGCCTATTATTGGAGAGCTAAAACATGAAGAATTTTGGGTACTTTATTTGAACAATTCTAACAAAGTTATTCATAGAAAACAATTGAGTAAAGGTGGTATTACAGGCACTTTAGTAGATACACGACTCATTTTTAATAAAGCGTTAGAAGTATTGGCGACAGGTATTATTATTTGCCATAATCATCCATCCGGTGCACTAAGGCCAAGCAATTCTGATAAGGATTTAACGAATAAAATCAAACAGGCAGGCGAAACTTTAGACATTAAAGTGCTAGATCATTTAATTATTACTGAAAAAGAGTATTTTAGCTTTGCTGATAATAACCTGTTATAAGCTTTATTTCGACCGATAGATTGAAATTGCTTTAGAGTTATCCATTCTATAGCGCGTTCGTACACTTAATACTATAAAAAATTAATGCTGCTAGTTTATACACATAAAGTTACGCCAAGAGTGACTTATACATTTAAACACTTTTTTACCAGAATACTACAAGTGCAGGTTGAGTTCACTTCTAAAGTTGAAATATTTGTTGCACATAATGGATTGAAATTAACCTATGCTAAACAGCCTTTAGGGAATGAGTTTTTTATCAAAAGTGATGATTTATTGTTTGAACAAGGAATTAATGACGTAGAAGTAAAAATGGACGATTGGCAAGGCATCCCATGTTTTTTTATGAATAAACAAAAGGCCACGATTCCATTTGATATTTTTGCTGCTACCTTTTATTTATTAAGTCGCTATGAAGAGTATTTGCCCCATTTAAAAGATTCATATGGACGTTTTTCAGCAGAGGAAAGTTTAGCATATAAGCATCAATTTTTAGACAAACCATTGATTGATATTTGGGCATATAAGTTTCGAGATTTATTAATAGAAAAGAATGAAAATTTTGATTTTAAAGAACGATCTTTTGAATATATTTCTAGTATTGATGTTGATCTTACTTATTGCTTTAAACACAAAGGCGTTATAAGAACCATCGGAGGGTTTGCCAAAGATATTTTAAGGCTAAATGTAAAAGATATTTGGCTTAGAAGTATGGTTATCTTAGGTTTAAAAAAAGACCCTTACAACACCTTCGAGGAGTTGATTTATTTACAAAAAGAATATGGTATTAAAACTATTTTTTTCTTCTTAGTAAGTGAATATACAACGTACGATAAAAACACATCTGCTCGAAACTCTAAATATAGATCGCTTATTAAATCAACAGCAGATTATTGTAAAGTAGGCCTGCATCCTTCTTATTTTTCGATGAAGAACGATTTAAAGTTGAAGAAAGAAAAAAAGAGACTAGAGGCTATTACAAATAGTCCGGTACTACGATCACGGCAGCATTATTTGAGATTGGCAATGCCAGAAACTTATCAAAATTTGATTGGTCTCGAAATAAAAGAAGATTATACAATGGGATATGCGCAACATTATGGCTTTAGGGCTAGTACATGCACTCCTTTTTATTTTTATGATCTTGATTATGAAATACAAACTCCTTTAAAAATATTTCCGTTTGCGGTAATGGATGTTACATTGAAGGATTATTTAGGATTGTCATATAAAAAATCATATGAAATAATCTTGCAACTGGCAAAGGAAGTGGAGCAAGTAAACGGAACATTTATTACCCTGTTTCACAATGAAACTTTGAGTAATAAGGGAAAATGGTTTCGCTGGAAAAAACTATACGTAGACATGTTTAAACAAATCTCTGCTTTTAATAAATGATACGGTATATAAAACGAGATGCATTAAACATTGAAAAGTATAATAGTTGTATTTCGCAGGCTTTAAATTCTCGTATCTATGCTTATAGTTGGTATTTAGATATTGTTACCGATACTAAATGGGACGTATTAGTATTAGATGATTATAAGGCTGTAATGCCCTTGCCTTGGCGAAGAAAGTATTTTGTTAAATATGTTTATCCCCCTTTCTGGCTATTAGAATTGGGAGTTTTTTCATCTTTAGAAGAAGTTGATTTTGTTAATTTTTTTAAAGAAACATTGAATCATTTTAAGTTTATAGAACTTAAAATGAATACAGGTAATATACAGGATAATATTGTAGAAAACGTGCATCATAAACAGTTTCAGTTTTTATCATTGCATGAAGATTATGAGCTTCTTAAAAATAATTATCGAAAGGATAGAAAAAAAGATTTACAAAATGCTTTTCAAAGTAACCTAGTAGTAAAATGGTATGATGCGCCGGAGAAACTAGTACAACTTTTCAAAAACAATGTAGGTAAAAGAATACCAAACATAAAAGAAAAGGATTATCGTGTCTTATTAAATCTTATATCAAGTAGTTTAAAAAAGGGAGTAGGTGAGATAGTATCAATATATGATGCTAATAATAAATTAGTGGCTTCAGCTTTTTTATTAAAACATGAAAAAAGTGTCACGATTTTGGTATCATCAACAGATTTTAACAATAGAGAGAATGGAGCAAACACTTTTTTAATTGATAGAATTATATATAAATATCATAAGAATTTTAACAAGTTTAGTTTTGGAGGTTCTTCAATTAACTCTATAGCTCAATATTTTAAAAGTTATGGAGCTCAGCAAGAAGAATATTATCTATTAAAGTACAATAATATACCTAAAATTCTCAGGTTTTTGAAGCATTAGTTTTTTTGTAAAGTATATAGAAACAAACGCAAGAAATAATACCCGTAAACCACATGAGAGCTGCTGAGGTAATAGCAGCGCCTTTAATTCCATATTCAGGAATAAGATAGTAATTAGAGATTATATTTAAAATAATTGCGATTAAAGCAATCCAATAATTAATATAGGCTTTCCCAATTGCAGAAAGAAGATTTCCATATAATCCACGAAATATTAAAATACCACAAATACCAACGATTAATATGATAAAAGTCGCGTGATATTCAACAAAATTTGCTCCAAAAAAAGACAAAATATATTTTGAGAACACCATTGAGAATAGTAATATAAAACTACTTAAAATAAAAAACACCAGCATATAATTCTTCATATAGTTCTTTAGGTATTTTTTGTCAGAGATATTTTCGGTAATTTTTACGAAATCAGTTGTCATAAAAACTCTTGATAAAAATAATAAGCTTAACGGTATTAATGAAATGTATTTATAAAGAGTGACTGCTTCAGAGTTCATTAGAAGGTACCCAATAAGTAATATATCGATAGCCATCAAAAATTGGGTAGCAACATTAGATAAGCTTGAAAAAAAACCATATTTCCAGAAAGTAATATTTGTGATTGAAAGTTTTTCTTTCGAAATTAAATTGATGTTTAATTTTTTAAAAAAGAGAAATGAGGTTATAAGCGGAGTAACTATTAACGCAATACTATAACCTACTTCTTTGTATAGATAACTTAATAAAAAAACAGTAATTACTAATATGATTGCATACGTAATCTCTACTTTGGCAAAAGCTACATTTCTATGAAATAGTCTCAACTGTATCTTAATGATTTCCAATATAAAAGTTGTGGGAATCACAAAAGATAATAAGATGATATATTCTTGCGATTCTAATAATAGATCCTCAAAAAAGAAACTAACCCCAATCACGAGTAATGTAAGGGCAATCGACCAAAACACACCTCTTTTTAGAACATATAAGAAGAGGCTATTTTTTTCGATATCTGACTCTAATAAGGCACCATACCTTATCAAACCCTGATGTAATCCTAGGCCACCAATCGGTAAAATGAAAGAAATTATTGAAAAAGCATAAATAACTAAGCCTAGCTTTGTTTCGTCAATTAGATGAAGCGCTATAATTGAGGCGATAAATGATAATAATCGGGCTATAAAGGTTGCAAAAAATATGGAAATTCCACCTCTTGTTATAAAGTCTGATACTATGTTTTTAATGCCATTTATCATGAATCAATGGCTGTAAGATAACATTTTAAAAAGGCTTCGCTAATAACTAACGGGCTAAAATTATTTTTTACGTATTGGTGCATTTTTGAAACGTCAGATACATGCTTGTTTTGATAAAAGTGAATGAAAGTCTCTAATAGTTTGTTAGCATCATTTTCTGGGATTAAGTAGCCAAAGTCATCAGGAAAAAACTCAGAAATACCTCCGACGTTCGTAGCAATAACCGGCAGGCCACAAGAAAAAGATTCTAAAATAACACACGGTAAATTTTCATAGTTACTGAAGAGAGCAAAGACATCCGCTCTTTGCATAAACGCAACAATTTTATGATGTTCAATTTGAGGGATGATTTCAATACAATCTTGAATTGATAGTTTTTGAATCTGTTGGGTATAGTTATCAGAACCATTTCCAATAAGGATTATCTTAAAATTAGCTATTTCTTTTTTTAATGCTGCAATAACTTCTAATAGACCGTTGATATTTTTATGCCCATCAATCATATTAGAGATATGTAATATAATAAATTGATCATCTTTAATTTTGTTGGGTTTAAATAGTGCTGTATTGACAACATTTGGAATGACACGATATTTTCCATTTAATCCTAATTCAAGCATCGAATCGGCCAAATTTTGGGACACGGTACATGTGACGCTTGCATTTTTGATAATTATTTTAGAGATAGCCTTTTCAGAAAACGATATTGAAGCAGCATTATTTTTTAAAAACCCTGTCCAATGTTCCGATATAATAAAAGGTATTCTTTTGACATACTTTAAGTATACTGCAAAAACTCCTAAAGGATAGATCCTATTCAAATGAACGACATTAAAACCATGTAATTTCTTGGATATTTTTAGAAATGCTTTGATGAATCGCACGTATTTTAGCAAAGGATTTTTAGTGTATTTTACATAACCAATGTGCGTTCGAACGCCATTTATGACTTCATCTGTAAGATCAATGACTGGCGTACAATTTTTGTCAGATATAATATGAATAGCTGTGACTTCATTATGAATCGCTACAGCCTCTGCATGTCTTTGGATAAAGTCACCATTTGTAGGCATAACTCTCGAAGGATACCAACTGTTTAAAAATAGAATATGTAACTTTTTATTCAAATGATAAGTTTCGTCAAATATAAAAATTATCTCTTTGCAGGTTGAGTGATAAATAGTTTTAAATTTACTTTATGAATATAAAACATATTTTCTTCGACCTCGATCATACGCTGTGGGATTTTGAAACTAATTCGGCAAAAGCATTCGATTATATTTTTGCACAAAATAATGTTGAAATTAATCTTAACGAATTTCTAGATGTTTATAAACCAATAAACTTTAAATATTGGAAATTATATAGAGAAGAAAAGGTAAGCAAACATAATTTACGATATAAAAGACTGAAAGATAGTTTTGATATGCTCGATTTTGAGGTTTCAGATAATTTGATTAATCACCTATCAAAAGTATACATTGACAATTTGCCAAATTATAATCAACTCTTCGACGGAACCATTTCTATATTAGACTATTTGAAAACGAAGTATGAATTGCATATCATTACAAATGGTTTTGATGAAATTCAAGGGCTAAAATTAGAAAGGTCAGGGATCATCAAGTACTTTAGTAATGTCGTTACCTCAGAAAGTGTAGGGGTAAAAAAACCAAATCCAAAAATATTTGATTTTGCCATGGAAAGCGCTAATACACGACCAGAGAATAGTATTATGATAGGCGATAATTTAGAGGCAGATATACAAGGAGCACTAAATATGAATATGAACGCTATTTTTTGTAATTTTGAAAATAAGCCAGTTAATGCAAACATTACTAGCATTAATCACTTGTCAGAATTAAAACAACATTTATAAATAACATATATGAGGTTAAATGGATTAATAATTATCTTCTTACTAGGTGTTGGAAGCTTAAATGCCCAAAGTAGTTTAAATGGCTATAAATATGTAATTGTACCTAAAAAATTTGATTTTCAAAAGACTGAAGATAAATACGAATTGAATTCACTAACAAAGTTTTTATTTGATAAGGAAGGTTTTATTACACTATTTGATAGTGAAAAAATACCCCAAGAGTTATACAAGAATCCTTGTATGGGTTTAAAGGCAATTATTAAAGATGAATCGAACATGCTCATGATTAAGGTTGTCATTGAACTAATAGATTGTAGCGACGACACAGTGATGACCAGTATTGAAGGTAAGAGTAAAATAAAGGAGTTAAAGAGAGGATATCAAGAAGCCGTAAGAAGAGCTTTTCAATCTGTCAAGAATTTAAACTATAAATATGATGGGAGTTTACCAGCTGCAACAAAAAAACTACAAGAGCCCGATAACAAGGGTAAGACACTCCTGGTGGAGACAGTGGCAGTTGAAGCAATAGTTCCCAAGACTAATAGCGAAGAGGTCGCATTGGATAAAATTGATGGTATTGAAGAAGAAGTTTCTCAAACAACCCCTAAAACAATAGAAAATACGAACGCAACAGGTGCCGTCTTATATGCACAAGCTAAACCGTATGGTTTTCAGTTAGTAGATAGCACTCCGAAAGTTGTTTATTTATTGCAAAAATCATCTCTTAAAGATGTTTATATTCTTAAGAATAAAAACGGAATTATCCATAAAGTAAATGGTATATGGATTGCCGAATATTATGAGAGTAACACGTTGATAAAAATGGAGTTAACCATTAAATTTTAATAATTGTATCTATCTTTCCAACGTTTTTTTAAAAATTCTCTAAAATTATTTTCGCGTGTATTGTTACCAGGTTCATAAAATTGAGTGCCTGAGATTTCATGGGGTAAAAACTCCTGTTCTACAAAGTTCTCATCGTAAGAATGTGCATACTTATAATTTTTACCATAGTCTAAATCTTTCATCAATTTAGTAGGGGCATTGCGCAAATGTAAGGGAACGGATAAATCACCTGTTTCCTGCACTATTTTTTGTGCTTTTCCGATGGCAGCATACGAGGCATTACTCTTCGCAGAATTAGCTAAATATACGGCACACTGACTTAGAATAATTCGAGATTCAGGATTGCCAACTACCGAAACAGCCTGAAATGTATTATTTGCCAATATCAAAGCTGTGGGGTTGGCATTGCCAATGTCTTCTGATGCTAAAATTAGCAAACGCCTCGCTATAAACTTTACGTCTTCACCACCTTCTATCATTCTAGCAAGCCAATAGACGGCTCCATTAGGGTCGCTTCCTCGAATAGATTTGATGAAAGCAGAAACAATATCATAATGCTGCTCACCAGTTTTATCATAACGAGCTGTATTTTTTTGAACTTTTGACAATACGAGCGCATTTGTAATTTTAATGGGCTCATTTTCTGAATTGACAATCAATTCAAAAATATTTAAAAGCTTACGTGCATCGCCACCAGATAATTGTAATAGCGCATCTGTCTCTTTTAGTTTGATATTTTTCTTAGCAATGATTTCATCCTCATTTATGGCTCTTTTTAGTAGGGCGATTAAATCGTTTTTGTCAAAAGAGTTTAAAATATACACCTGACAGCGAGAGAGTAGGGCAGGGATTACTTCAAAGCTGGGGTTTTCGGTAGTAGCTCCGATCAATGTTACCCATCCTTTTTCTACGGCGCCTAATAAAGAATCTTGTTGAGACTTACTAAAGCGATGAATTTCGTCGATAAATAGAATAGGATTTTTAGTCGTAAACAGACCACCACTTTGTTTAGCTTTATCAATAACCTCACGTACGTCTTTTACACCCGAATTGATGGCACTTAAGGTATAAAATGGCCTCTTAGACTCGTTCGCAATAATAGTGGCTAAGGTGGTCTTACCTATGCCAGGAGGGCCCCATAAAATCAAAGAAGGTATGACACCTCGCTTAATATGTTCAGTAAGTGCTCCTTTTTTTCCAACCAAATGTTGTTGACTTATATAATCATCTAGTGTTTTCGGTCGTATACGTTCTGCCAAAGGAGTATTCATCTTACAAAAATAGCCAAAATGATGACAATTTGTACCGTTTTATCTATCTGGATCTATTTTTGTGTAAATTCATTTTGTGAACGCATTCGATCATAAGCAATTTAAATTTACACCGGCTACCTTGGCTATTCCATTGTATAGTGTATTATTTTTATGGATAGTGTATTGGTTTGAAGTTAAGTTTGGTTATAATTTTAATAAATATGGAGTTGAACCTAGAACAATAACAGGCTTAAGAGGTATCTTGTTTTCTCCTTTTATCCATAGTGGGATTCAACATTTATTTAATAATTCAGTACCACTTTTTGTATTACTCATCTCTCTTTTTTACTTCTATAAAGAAATAGCAGTCAAAATACTGATATATGGTTTAATTCTGAGTGGATTATTGACATGGGTTATTGCCCGCCCGTCATACCATATTGGTGCAAGTGGGGTTGTTTATTTGCTATTTAGTTTTATTTTCTTTAGCGGAATTATTCGAAAGTACAATAGGCTTATAGCCCTTTCTTTGATGGTTATTTTTTTATATGGTGGAATGATTTGGTATATTTTTCCGATTAAAGAAGAAATATCATGGGAAGGTCATTTGTCAGGTTTCCTTGTCGGATTAGTTTTTGCGTTTGCCTTGCGAAAATACGGACCACAAAAAGCAAAATATTTATGGGAAGAAGCAGATTATGAAGAGGAAGAATTGGACTTTTTTTTAGATGAAGAAGGCAACTTTATAGATTTGCGAAACGATGAAGAAAGCTAATGTCTATTGGCGTTGTCTTACTATTTCATACAATGATACTCCGCAAGCCACAGATACATTTAAAGATGCTATGGTGCCTAAAAGAGGTAGTTTTCCTTTTTGATCAGATATTTTTAATATCGCAGGGGAAATACCTTTATGCTCAGACCCCATTATGAGGGCAGTAGGACGATTAAAATCTATAGAATAGATGCTGTTATCTGTCTTTTCAGTTATTGAAACAATTTGAATGCCTTCACCTTGCAATAAATAGATGGCATCTAACAAATGACTGACTTTACAAATAGGTATTGTAAAAGCGGCACCAGCTGAGGTTTTAATGGCATCAGCATTGATAGATGCACTCCCTTGATTAGGAACAATAACGGCGGTTACATTGGTACATTCTGCTGTGCGTAAAATAGCACCAAAATTACGAACATCTGTTACTTGATCTAGTAAGAGGTACAAAGGGTTTTCTGTTTGTCTTTCTAAAATAGTTTCTAAACTATGAAACTCTACAGCTGATATCTTGGCAACTACACCTTGGTGATTCTGGTTTTTAGAGAGGTGATTCAACTTCTCTATTGGTACATAACTGGTAGAAATATTATGCTCTTTTATTAAGGAACCTAAGGTATTAAATAATTGTCCTTGCAGTCCCTTCTGGATATATACTTTCTCTAAAGTTTGTCCTGCATGTATAGCTTCTATAATTGCGCGTATACCGAATATTTGAGTGTCTTGTTGCATGGGACAAATGTAAAGAATTTAGGACATAAAAAAACCATCTCAATGGAGATGGTTTTTTTAAAGTTATAAAAGAAAATGAATACTAGTTTTCTTTTTCAACAATTTGAGCCTTCATTTTAGCAAGCTGAGCTTGGGTAAATGTTCTCTTTGTTTTTTTAGTCGGGAATGTATAAACACTTTCTCCACCTACTGTAGTTTTAGTGTACTCAATTACAGGGAATACTTGACCAGAATCTACCTCGTCAGCAGTAAATGTGCCGCGAAAAAGTACGACAGTTTCTTCATCAGGTTGTTGAAAGAAAATTTGCCAAGGAATATCACCCGATGCACCAAAAAAGTCTACAACAACGAAATAATTAGCATCAGGATGCTCAGTATTTAAGATGTCTGTTTCATAACGACTTCCTGAACCAGCACTCTCAATTAGATTAAAGTCTTCATCAAAAATACGCATGTCTAAATCATTAGCACCTGGATTTTCCCAGTCCATTAAAACAGTAGCTCTACTATTAACAACACCAGCACCA
>RCNB010002108.1_pt1 | contig 12292 bp, 6 predicted proteins | sample 2041321 | NCBI WGS metagenome assembly RCNB01 (sample SAMN09708232, study PRJNA481090) | Marine sediment metagenome, whole genome shotgun sequencing project. | reverse complement strand
AAATTACGGTAACTCTTTTTCAAGGTCTTTAGTTCGACCTCGTTTTCTACTCCAAAGAGTTTTTTGTATTCGTTTATGCGCTTCATATCAAATTTTGTTTAAACGCGCGAAAATACATGTTAATACCCAATGAATTACTATGGGATATCATTAAATGGATATAAATTAAGTATTCAACCCGTTGTACATTTTGATATTTTTATCTAAACTAAATGTCAGTTCGAGTGATTTTCCTTAGAAAATTGTATCGAGAACAGGCTTTAAACGAAAAATTTTATTCTCGAGGCATATTTTTCTCAAAACGCACAATAGCATATTATTTATAGAATTGTGACGCGTACTTTTTTCTTTTTTAATCGGCTATTGTTTAATTTCTCTACCAAATCATCAGCAATGGCAAGCGGAACGGCAACAAATGCACAATCTGCTTTTAACTCAATAGTGCCCAATTGGTCTTTATTTAAAGCGCCTTTTTTAAAAAATAAACCTGCAATATCGCCTTTGGAGATCTTGTCTTTTCGCCCACCAGAAATAAATACCGTTTCCCAGTACTGAGGCTTATGGGGTGCTTTCTCAGATATATTGACACCTTTAACGTTTTTAATGAATTCGGGCAGTTGTTCGTTTTTCCATTTTAATATATATGCCGTTCCTTTTGAATTGACTCTAGCGGTTCTTCCATTTCGATGAATGAATTCTTCTTCATGTCGCGGTAATTCATAATGAATAATGTATTTCATTTCCGGAATATCGATGCCTCTAGCGGCCAAATCCGTAGCAATTAATACCTGAGAACTTCCATTTCTAAATGTAATTAACGCACGCTCTCTATCTTTTTGTTCCATCCCACCCGAAAAGCACGAATGCCTCATATTATTCCGCTCTAAAAAACGACTTACTTCACCTATACTATCTCTTAAATTACAGAAAATAATGCCCTGTTCGTTACCAATATGTTCTAACAAGTCCAATAACGTTTGCAACTTATTCTTATTTGGAGACACTACTGTTTTAATAGCTAATTTGGAAACTGTTTTTTCTTTTAAATAGTTAATGATCCTTGGTTTGTCCAATCGCACAAAACCTGGAATGCTAAGGCCTTGTGTGGCAGACGTCAGGATGCGCTTATTGATGCTAGGTAACTGATTAATGATACCTTTCATTTCCTCCTCAAAACCATCTTCTAAGGACTTATCGAACTCATCCAATACCAGTGTTTTGATACTTGTCTTAGAAAAACGATCATTATTAAAATGATCTAAAATCCTACCTGGTGTTCCTATTAAAATAGCAGGAATATGCTTAAGTTCAATTTTATCTTTGGACATGGGTCTACCACCATACACAGCATTTACTTTATAGCCAGAACCCATGGAGCGTATAACTTGCTCGATCTGGATGGCCAATTCCCGCGATGGGACCAGTATTAATGCTTGAACATCTTTAGACCCGTGATCTAAAGCTTTTAATAGTGGCAATGCAAACGCCAAGGTTTTCCCTGTTCCTGTGGGAGATAATATGACCGTATTTACTGCGGTGTCAATAACAGCAATGGCTTCCTCTTGCATGGGATTCAGGACATGAATATTTAGTTTTGTTAAAATATCCTGTTGATTTTTAATGCTATTTGCCATTATGATTTTTTGTTTTTAGAGACTTCAGACTTTAGATTTCCTGAGCCAGACTGTGCTAAGTAATTTGCTAATATTTTATCTACTAACTCCTCTTTTGTTAAATGATGAAAAATCGTTTTCACCTTAGCTTTAAAATCTTCAGACACCTCACGATTTGGTTTGGTCTTGAATATTTTTTTTGCCCATAATAAACCATTGTTTTCTTCAATGCTTTGCTTGTCGGCCTTTGCGAATTCATTAAAAACAATACCTAATTCCTTTTCAAAATCGGCAATCTCTTCAACTTCTTCTTTTTGTAAAATAGTCAATGAAAGTCCCTTTGCCCCTGCCCTAGCCGTTCGTCCGCTTCTGTGTACATAGGTGTCATAGGTATCTGGTAAATGATAATTGATAACGTATGAAATCTCCTTTACATCAATACCGCGCGCTGCTAGATCGGTGGCCACTAAAATATCGATATGGCCTTCTCTAAATTGTCCCATAATACGGTCGCGGATCCCTTGCGTTAAACTACCATGAATAGCACCAGAAGAGAACTTATTAATCGCTAAGTTCTTGGCTAATTTATTTACCGCAGCTTTAGTTTTACAAAATATAATCCCACGTTCCCCGTTTTTGGAACTTAAAAAATGAAGTAATACGGCTAGCTTTTCTATAGGTTCGACAACGACATATTGATGGTCGATACCTTGGTGACCCACCGTTGCCATATCGGCTTCAATATGTACTACATGCTTCGACATATAATTCTGAACCAATTGTTTTATCGTCCCAGGCATGGTCGCTGTAAACAATAATGTTCTTCTAGATTTCGGAATCTCTTTTACAATGGTGTCAACATCTTCTTTTAAGGCGCTTACCATTTCATCAGCTTCATCCAACACCAAATACTCTACCTTTTTAATATTAACAGCACCGCGCTTAATTAGATCAACCAAACGCCCAGGAGTTGCTACTACGATATGCGTCGTAGTTTTTAAACGTTCTATTTGAGGTTTGATGGGAGTGCCGCCACATACCGATGCGATCGCGGTTTTTTGGTTATCCGTAGCAAAGGAACTTAAATTGTTATAGATCTGTTGTCCTAATTCTCGTGTAGGTGCCAAGATCAACGCCTGGATATCAGTGTTTTCCGCATCGATCAGCTGCAGTAATGGCAGTCCGAAGGCAGCAGTTTTGCCTGTTCCTGTTTTTGCTAAAACAACAACATCTTCTTTTTGATCAAGTACAACGGGGATAGTCTTTACTTGTATATCTGTTGGGACAGAAATTTGTAAAGCGTCTAAACGTTGTTGTAGATGTTCATTGATCCCTAGATCTGAAAACTGTTTTGGCATAAATTATTTTCAGCAAAGATAACCACACTTTGGGAAGGACTACTACCGATCTGGTTTGTTATTCTTTTTATTGAATAGTATGTAAAACCCTTTTATGCTTTTAACTATGTTAAATCAATAAGAAAACAATGTCAAAAGATTCGCAACCACAGAATCATCCAATTTTATATGGAAGTTTTTGGACTCCCAAGTAGATCAAGTTTGAAACCTATTTAATTACCATCTTAGCTGTTGCTTTATTATTTATCTTAAAAAGATATAATCCAGAATTAAAGTTTTTAAGATCTAATTCTACTTCATTTAGATTATTATAGTCAACATCTAATAATTTTTCTCCTAGAATAGTATATAATTTTATATTATTAATTTGAGTTCCTTTAATAACTACATTTCTAGAAGAATTTAACGGATTTGGATACATTTTAAACTTATTTAAAGCCTCATTTTCAACAGATAAAGGGGTTCCTAAATTTTCAGATAACGCAACGACTAATGTAGTTCCTTTATTAAAGTCTACTTCAATACTTGCGGCATCCATCTGATTTGCATTGTTACCCACATTTGGATGTTGTATAGACATAAATAAATATTTATAATCTGGTGTAAACGTAATGCCAGTAGGTTCAGAATCTGTAGGAACAATGCCAAAAATTTCAACATCTGGACTTGCTTGCGTATGTCCGCTTTTAACAACCCAGATATAACTATTTCCACTGTCTTGGAATACCCATAAATTTCCATCGCCATCAAAGGCTAGATTATCATTACCATTAGACCATGGTTGAGATGTAGTACTGGTTCCATCAAATATATTATAACTAGCACCGCCCCCAACAAACGTCTCCATGGTAACAGTAGATGGTGCTGTTTCTAAAACATCAGAATCAGTAAACCGATAGACAGTACCTTCATCTTTTACAGCAAAATATACATAACCATCGGGTCCAACTTCTACATCTTCTATACCATTAAATTCAGTAGCATTAGCACCTGCTGCACCACTTTGTACTAAAGTACTATTTTGTTCAGCTTGATTTGAGTTAGTTAATGGTACCCATGCTCCAGCACCATTTTTAAGGCCTTTAAATACATAAAGACTCCCGCTGCTTAAATCTTCAGCAGTACCTGCGACAAACTTATACAAGTAGCCTGGATTTGAATCGGCACCTTGATAGACCGTACGATTATTAGAGTGTATTGTTACATTTTCATGAGCAAAGTTGCCCATTGTATAATGCTTACTTAGTACTGTTTTGGTAGCTGGATCAATTTCTATGTTCCATCCAAGATCATTATAACCGTCAAAAGGAGGAAACGTATCAGGAATAGTACCTTCTTCACAAGTTATAACGGTTCCCCATGATGTTACAGTACCAGAACAATTAGCTGCTGTACCGCCAACATCAGTAAAATCAAGATCTTCAGAACTTGTTGTTTCCCATAATCCAGTTGTACCATTATAATTAATATCTAAAACCATAACGCCGCCACCACCGCCTGTAAACTGACTTCCTTCGGAGTTAACACTTAAATAACCAAGGGTACTGCTACCAGCGTCTGGCACATACGCTGTAAAATCTGGCTTGGGTTTAAATGTTCCTCCTTGAGTCAATGGATCGCCAACTTCAGCAATTTTCTGGAAAGCATGACTAGATGCCATAATAAATTGATCACTCTGTGCACCTGGAGTTACCGAAGTGAAGTCAGCAATATTTTGAGATTGAACAGAAATGAAAAAGGTTAAGATACAAGGCAGCATAGTAATTTTTAATAGTTTCATAATTTCTACTGTTAAAATTAATAGTGAAAACGTAGTCTTAAAAAATGATATTATTCTAAAAGTACTGAATTCAATTCAATAAAAATCATTTTAAGTTTTTGATTTTTAGATGTTTGTAGCTATTCAGCCACCTTTGTATGCAGTTTCAAAAGCTTTTCATACATCGTTTAGGTTTTCAGAAAGAGCATTTGTTAGACTAGAAAAGTCCCAATCAAGTTTAACATCACCCTTTTAACTTGTCCTGTGCTTTTTTAAGGTTTTCTTTATAAAGCATTAAGGACCTATGTGTCACTTTTTCACCTAACGCTACTGCTTTTTTATAGCAGACTACCGTATTTATGTAATTTTCATAAGTTGAATATGCTTCTCCTAAACTATCCCAAGCGTTTGAAGAATTTGGAAATTTCAAAGTACTCTCTTTAAAGAACTCTAAAGCATAATTTGGACTATCAGAATATAGAAAGTCATATCCGAATTCGTTAAGTGTTCTTTCATCTGGATTATAAGAATTAAAAAATACTGTTTTTAAGACTATCTGCTACTTCTAAAGCCATGAAGGCCAAAGAGGTTTCGGAGGAGAAAGCAGCCTAACTACTGGTTTACATGCCAAGGTATGCAGGCAGGCATTTATTCATGACTAGTTATTTATGAATAAGGGATACATACATCTCTTCCGAAGAGCCGGAATAGATGTCTCCTCACTTGTTCCTGCGCTGCTCATAAAGCGTTATAGAATAAATAAAATGTTAAATAAATAATAAAATAGGAACTTATAATACTTAGAACTGCAACAATATAATTTTTCCTTGGTCTATAGAGTAATGACAACAATCAAAGTAAACCAAACCAATGTTTCATCTGTCAATTCTTATTATAATCAAAGCGATCAAAGCCTTCGGAATTTTCTCTGTGGTTCATGACGTTTACTTTAGCTTGTTCAGTACAATGGGGATTGATCTTAACCTCTTATTTTATACTTTGGCGATTGAAACCCTTTTTTTCTATCTGAAATTCACTCCTATAAACATTCCAATATGGCTTGAAGCCATGGAAGATTTTATTTAAGATCAATTTTTTTGTAAATTTTGGGATATGCCTTTAATTTTGAAAAGTCGCTTTGGTGAATAAAACTTTTTCAAGATCATTGAGCAGGCAAGCATTCAACGCATATTAAGTATGTTGCTGGAGATATTTGGAGGGACGCACCCCGTATTTATTCAAAAAGCATCTAGAAAAGTAGGTTGGGCTGCTAAAGCCCGTTTTATCCGCTATTTGAGCAATGCTGCCACTGTGATCATGCAATAACACCAAGGCTCGATGTAATCTAAATTCTTTAAGGAAGTTGTTTGGTGATTTTCCAGTCAGATTGATGAGTCTCCTATACAATTGCGAATAACTATATCCTAAGGCTTTACTGAAAGACGTCACATTGAAGTCAGACTTAAACCAGTTTGATTCTACATAATTCATGACATCAGACAGCACTTTTTCTTCTTCAGGGGTTAAGGCCCGAATCAATGCGTTGTCAATCTCAGCCTTCTCGTTCGCTTTGCTATACAAGCTCTTGACTTCGGCCGAAATAACCAACTGGTCCTTGACGATCTCACACATTCTGGTGGCTAAGGTAATTGCCTCTTCGTTCAAATGTCTTGAAGCGGTTAGGGCGATCTTTAAACGTCGGCTAAAGGATGTATGCTTAGGCGTTACATATTTGAACTTATATTGGATTTTCAAAGCACATTGGACGGCGTCGGTAACCGAGAGGTAGGACACCAGATAGTTATTATTGTCTTTCTTTTCAATGGTCCCATTGAATTTCTTTAGGGTCTTTGAAACACTGAAATGAAACTTCTGGGTGAAGATTGTATACTGAGAGGCTTCCACCCTGGAAAGGAAATCACTAATCTCGATCACCATAATAACCATACCGCGCTACTTTATAACAAGTTAGTGAATTATTAGCAGTATCTCGATCCGTAGTCATATAAATTATGGTGGACGGGTTCGATTACATAGGGGTCAAATACAGCTTTGTTTCTTACACTTTTAAAATTAATAGGGTCAATAACGAGATATTTAGTATTTTACTGAATGGTATGTCAATGATACCAACAACGCATGGAAAACCAACCTAAAACCATAAAAAAGTTTGACACCTTTGGGGGTGTATTTACACCGACCTTATTGACTATTCTGGGTGTCATCATGTACTTGCGTCTAGGTTGGGTCGTCGGGAATGCGGGTTTGTTAGGCGCATGGCTTATTATTCTTATTTCATTTTTGATCACGCTTTGTACCGCATTATCCATGTCCGCCATCACCACGAATATTCGCATTGGCGCTGGTGGTGCGTATGCTATTGTGTCGCAAGCTTTGGGTCTGGAGGTTGGCGGTAGCTTGGGTATACCAAGGTACATTTCACAAGGCCTAGCCGTCACCATGTACATCTTTGGTTTTAGAGAAGGTTGGTTGGGAATTTTTCCAGAACATAATGCCTTTCTGGTCGATGTAATCGTTTTCGCCTCGCTTTTTACCATTGCCTATATCAGTGCTAGTCTGGCTATTAAGACACAGTTTATTATTTTGGGTGTCATCGTACTCTCATTGATTTCTATTGTTATTGCTGCCTACAATGGCTCTATGGAGCTGCCTTTAAGTGATTCCTTAAGTTGGGGGTCCTTCAAAGGTTCGTTAGAAAATGGATTTACCGGAAGTGATTTTTGGATCGTATTTGCGGTCTTTTTTCCTGCCGCGACTGGTATTATGGCTGGAGCGAATATGTCTGGAGAACTCAAAGATCCTAAACGGAGCATACCTACTGGAACCCTTTGGGCCATTGGCCTTAGTTTTGTTATTTATATGCTCCTCGCCTTTTGGATATCACGAAGTGCTACTGAAGAAGAGCTTCTCAATAATTACTATATCATGGTCGATAAGGCCTACTTCGGGCCACTTATTATCGCTGGTATTTTAGGGGCTACATTTTCTTCCGCACTAGCCTCAATCGTTGGTTCATCGCGTATATTATACGCCATGGGCGAACATAAGGTACTTCCCTATTCCAATATATTGGCTGGCACAAGTAGTAATGGACAACCACGGAATGCCATGATAGTGACTGGCATATTGATCTTCTTTACTTTATTGCTGCGAAATCTTAATGCGGTAGCACCTTTGGTAACCCTATTTTTTCTTATCACCTATGCGATGATCAATATCGTGGTGATCATCGAACAACGCCTGGGTCTCATTAGTTATCGTCCTGTTTTCAAGATTCATAAATGGGTGCCTTGGTTTGGTCTGATTTCGTCCATTTTTGCAATGTTCATAATCAATCCGACTGTGAGCTTAATTTCTATTGCCATAGTGCTGATGGTGTATTGGTATTTATCACGTCAGAATCTGGAAACCCCTTTTGAAGATGTGCGTTCAGGACTTTTTGTATCGTTTGCGGAATGGGCAGCTAAACATACTTGGGGCATGAAAAAAATGCAACAGCGTGCTTGGAAAGCCAATCTTATGGTGCCTGTGCGCGATGTAAACGGATTAAGAGGCACGTTTGAATTTTTGCGGAATATTGCAAAACCCAAAGGGTCTATCAAGCTATTAGGTATTGAGCCTTTTACAGAACATAGCAAATTGGCGGAGCAATTGGAAGATATTTCAGCGTCTTTTAGAACTAAAGGTGTGTTTTCATCATCTACAGTGATCCACACCGATCAATTTGCCAATGGCATTAACTACGGAAGTCAAGCGTTACAAGGCGCCTTCTTTAGACCGAATATTATGTTCTTGAATTTGCAAGATCATGATGATTACGACATCGAGCTAAAACCAGTAATGAAAGAGTCTATGCGCTTGGAAATTGGCATTCTGCTTTTTAACCTTCATACCACAACATTATTAGGACAGCGTAACGCCATCAATGTTTGGGTAAGTGACCGTAAAGGAGATTGGGAATTGGGAGGTTTGGATATTGGCAATTTAGACCTTTCCATTTTAGTGGCTTATAAACTAAAAATGAACTGGGATGCGCGCATACGATTAATAACGGTCGTGCATGACCCAGGAGAAGAGGTCAACGCTAGAGAATTTTTAAGATCCTTAACGCATCTGGCACGTTTACCACAAACCTTAACCGACGTTTACGTAGGTACTTTTATTGATATTGTTACAAAGGCACCTGCAGCAGATTTAAATATATTCGGTATGCAAGACGCTTTGCCATACGATTTTATTAAGGACATGTCTAAAAAAACCAATAGCAGTTGTTTATTTGTTCGTGACTCAGGACATGAGAGTATTCTGGCTTGACAACTTGCAATTGATGTCCACACCACTTAGAAATCAACGACAACACCAATACCCGGAATTATTTGACCACTATCTTGTGGAATCTCAACCAAACTTCTTGGATCAATTACCATCCCCGTAGCGTTTCTATTGAGTCCATAATCAGGTGGACTTGGATTATCTTGTCCTAAAATATTCTGAGCTTCAATAAATAAACTAAACGCAAATTTTTTGAAATTCCATTTTTTGTCGATTCTCACATCCAATTGACTAAATATGTCTAATTTTTCTTCCCCTAAACGGTCATAATCTAAAACGACTTCTGGATAATTGGCTAATGTAGCGTCCAAATCAGTAGGTACAAATGGTGTTTGCCCTGCAAAACGGTATCTCGCACTAAACTCCCAGTTTCGTTTAATCTTATAGCCTCCAGTAAATGATACAAGGTGTCTGCTATCCCAAACAGATGGCAAATAGGTATTTGGATCAAAACCTGTAAACTCGCTATAAAACCAGGTATAAGCAAAAGTTCCGTAAAAGTTTTTAGATAATTTTTGTTGGAACTGTAGCTCTGCACCGTAGCTCCTACCCTTACCTACTGTTTCAATAGGCTCGCTTCCCAAAACCTCAAAACCACCACCTTTATTAGCCAAGGAAACACCGTCACGAACGGATACTGGATAATCATCGTAGCGTTTGTAAAACCCTTCTAAGGAAATACTTGCCGAAGGCGAAAAATAATGCTGTAAACCTAATACATAATGATCACTCATCGTGTAATCTACATCTTGATTGACGAGTTCGTTGTCATTGTTTCTGAATCCTAAAATGGTATATGGAGGTAATTTAAAATAACGTCCAACCGAGCCATTTAAACGCCAATCTGGTGCGAATTCATAGGAGGCAGATAATCGTGGCGAAAAGGTGCTTAGCATGTTGTTGTTAGTAGTGAAGTTATCGTCATCCATTCTAAATCCGAATGAAATATCCAGTTTATTATCAAAAAAGGAGCGCGTTACATTCGCAAAAAGGCCATACTTCATAAAATCAATATCGGTATTAAATGCCAAATCATTTGTGAAATCAATGGTGTTGTTGCTATAATCTGAATATTGCACATTAAAACCCGATGTGAGTTTCCAATCACCCAATAATTGTGTTAGCTCATAGCGCAACTTGGTTTCAGATTCCGCAGCATCATTCTTAAAAATGAGACCTGTTTCATTTTCAGGATCTTGATAGCGTCTAAAATCATTGATTAAGGTATTATTACTCAATGTGGTTTGCATGTATCCGTTGCCATTTTTAAAACGATTCCGCCAGGTAACTCCAATGGCATTGGTGCGTTGGTTAATAAACGGTGCTTGCTCCAATTGCGCCTGCTGTTCGGCATCGAATTCTTCTGGTGGACTCACAGAAAAATCATCTATAGAGCCAAGGCCTGTTAAACTAATACTGTTATAGGTATCGATGGTATGGTTTACTTTGAATTGGTAATCCCAATAGTCTGGCCTGATAGGCAAACCAATAGCTTCAAATAAAAATTGGAGATAACTTCTTCTCACAGATGCTAAAAACGTCGTTTTAGATTCTTCATTTTCTTTTTTGAACAATGGCCCTTCTAAGGTCAAAGCTGCTTCACTGGCACTCAACCTAAAATTCCCAGCAAAATTGCGATTATTACCATTCCTTTGTTTGAATTGTAACACACCAGACAAAGGATTATCATAACGTGCATTAAAAGCAGATGTCGACAGGGTCACATTTTCTATAAATGATACATTGATCATCCCTACTGGACCACCAGCACTCCCTTGTGTACTAAAGTGATTGATATTTGGAATTTCCATGCCATCTAAATAATAAACCGTCTCGTTAGGCGCACCACCTCTAATAATAAGATCGTTACGAAAGCCTCCAATGGAAGGCGAAACCCCCGGAAGGGTTTGTGCTACTTGTACAACATCGTTATTACTTCCTGGATAGGTAGCAATCTCAACGGCTGATAAGGTTTGTGTAGAAAGAGGTGTTTCTCGGGGACGTGTAATTTTGTTGGCATTTGAAATGACGACTTCATCCAATTGTTTTAAAGACTCCTTAAGCACAAAATTATAAGCTAGTGTTCCTTTGGAACGTACAATAATATTATATTGCGTCTGAGACTCATAGCCTAAATAACTTGCAATTAGATTATAAGATCCAGGCGTTACACCTGTAATCTCATAATTACCACTAAAATCCGTTTGTGCACCTAGTTGAGTTCCTTCTAAATACACCGAAGCGCCGATCATAGGCTCTCCCAATTCATCAATCACCTGCCCGTATAACTCAGTGATAACCTGTGAATTACCACTTTGAGCTACTAAAAACATAACAGCACTCAATACTAATTTAACGATTCTATTCATCATTTTGTTTAAACATTTTACAGAAATGCAGAACAAAATAACAGTTATATATTTTAAAATTTGGTAAAATATTGTTAAAACAAAAAGCCGTTGTTTTAAATAAAATGAGTTACCAATAACATTGCAAAAGAAAGTTTTAGATAAATATTTTTCATGCAGCTGCAGTATGCCTCTCCGCCATCTGGCTCATTCGCTAAAATAGTCTACGGGACTATTTGTCACCCTCTGCCCTGTTTTTTCAAAAATTTTAGAGAACACGTTTTATAATGACATTAGATTATTTACAGTATTCTCATCAGATCTAGTTCCATAAGGATCAATAGAAATAAAATTTGGTATTTCTGTTACAATGATTTTAAACTCTGTCATTTCTTTATTAATATGATTTGACTCGTAATAAAGAACCGAAGTTTCATCTTTTATAAGTGATGGATGCTCTGTAAAGACACCTATTTTAATAGGCTCATCTATAGAAATTTCTTTAATTTCTCCACTATCCAACCTTTCAAAACGCTTTGCATTAACCCTAACGGTAACCTCATAAGAACCGTTTGCCAATGTTTTATAAGAACTTTCTTCTATTCCTAAATCATAGGTAATTACTCTTTTAAACCAATCATCAACTAACACATGTTGAGCTTGTGGTGTTACTTTGTAGACTTCATCTAAAAACTCAATTGAATTAACTTCCAATTTATTGATAGAACGATGTCTGTCTGTGAGTGTTTTCAAAATTTGATTTACTTGCTTTTCACCAATTAAATCTCGTAAAGCCAACATAACGGTTAAAGATTTACCATATTGGATATAGCCTTCGCCTTGCACTTTATAAATTGGAGG
>RCNB010002107.1_pt1 | contig 12293 bp, 10 predicted proteins | sample 2041321 | NCBI WGS metagenome assembly RCNB01 (sample SAMN09708232, study PRJNA481090) | Marine sediment metagenome, whole genome shotgun sequencing project. | reverse complement strand
CTTCTTTACAACAAGATCTTTATCCCATTCTCATTTTGATCATGTACAAGGTGTAGAAAAGTTAAAAAGATTAATAGAAATTACCTAAACTTTAAATAGTATAAATTACTTTTTCGTAAAAATCAATATTTATAAAAGTAAAAATGTGATTTAGATTGCCAAAATGTCCATATTGTAAAGAAGAGCTTGAAATAAAACTCGAAATTTTCCCATCACCCATCGATGATAAATTTAGAAGTGATATCATAAAAACTTACGAGGATTTCGTAGATATTCAAGCTGAAGTTGTACCATTTGGGGGAAAAATGATAAAAAGGATGGCAAAATTTACTTTAAAATTTGTTAGCCGATATTTGGATAAAATTGGAGCTATGCCACTAGTATACCATTCTTGTGTAAAATGTGATTCTGTAATAACGACCGAATCTATGGTTGATTTAATGTCTTCACAATCGTCGGGGTCATCATAACAGATCTATTTAAATAAAGAAAAATCAAAATAGAGCGACGAATATCGTCGTGAATTTTTTTTATTGTAAAAACGTTCTTCCTAATTTTTCGTGGTTCTAAGGAAATTTTTGATTCTCTTTAAACCATTTTCTCCTATCAAGTGTGATTTTCTTACGGCACTCATAACATACGGTTATACCGTTTTTAGTATCCCATTCTAAATCAGATTTTTTGAGTATATAACTTCTTTTTTTCTCAATTCGTTCTCATTGTATTATTATTAATTTTTAGATACTTGATATAAGATTCAGAATATAGAAAATTGTATTTACTTTTAGATTTAGATTAATTTTTAGATGAATAACCTATAAGTAAGTAAGAAAATCAATGGATGAGGTCCTGTGAATAATCTGCTTAATCCCCCTGAACTAGAAACACTCATTTTCGGTCAAAAATATACTAATGACTATAAGGGAAATCTTATCCACATTTTTGGAGAAGCAGGCACAGGAAAAACAACTATGGCATTACAAATTGCTATCGCGGTTTGTTTACAAGGTAAAAAAGTAGTTATTATTGATACTGAAGGAAAAATATCCGGAGAAAAAATTCAAGCAATAGCTGGTGCAGAAAACCTAACTCGAGTTAATAAATTTTTGAAATTATATTGCCCTCAGAAATTTGATGAACAGCACGACTTGATAGAACGCTTTGATTTCTATCTTAAAAACCAAGAAATTGGTCTCATTATTATCGATACAATAACCAATCTCTACAGACAAGTGTTGATGTTCAAGAAAAACAATAAAAGCGATTTTGAGAAACTTGCCTATCAAATTGCCTTTTTACGTCGCTTGTCTCGAGAGAGAAATATCCCTATACTAATTTTCAATCAAGCCACAATGATAAAACCATCAGAAAAAGATCCCTTAATTCTAAAACGAGAACGTGTTAATCCTGTAGCAAAAGCAATTATGGGATATTGGTCAGATAGGGAAATAATTTTTATAAAACGAGGAGGGGGAAAATTCGAAGCACGAATACCAAGTGAATTTGAGGGAAGAGTTTTATTTGAGATAACAGACAATGGGATAATATCTTTGGTAGAGAAATAAGCGATTATAGTGATGATTACTTATGACGGAAGAGCAGCAACAAAAAGACAGTGGTCAAACCAACAAACAGGATTCTGTAGAAGAATTTGAGGATCACCCAGAGGTAATTGGTCTTAGAAAGAAACTTACAGGCTTTAGTAAGGATCAGATCAAGAAAGATATGGATATCTTACGTTTAGATACGTCTCAGCTTTCATCACAAATAGATCAGTTGAAGAAGAAAAGGGGAGAAGCAAATGCAGAAGCAAGGCATTATCGTAGTATGCGAGATAATGTTTCAGAAGAAAAATTCATCGAAATAGAAAAACTCCGAAATGAAGCAGATAAACACAAAGAAATTAGGGATAATTGTAACGAGAAAATAAGAAATAACAAAAAACGAAGAGAGGAAATTAAAGGAGAAATTCGAGCTGCTTGGGATAAGGTAAAGGAGTTACGTGAAAAGTACTATAAAATGAAGGATGAAGTAGGGGTTATGCCTGAAGAGATTACTAATGAAATTCGTGATCTTGAATGGGAACAACAAACTTCTTCTCTATCACCTGATGAAGATGCAGAATTGACTAAAAGAATAATCGAGCTTTACGAGAAAGCTTATGCTGCACATCTAATTGGTTATTCTGCAGAGGATTTGGACACTGCAGTTGAAAAAGCAAAGAAACTTTCAGCAGAGCATGATGAAGCACATCAAAACGTACTCGATAATCATGAAAAAGGGCAAGAACATCATGAGAAGATGAGTGCAATTTATGAGAAACTAAATAAAATGCGATCAGGTGGAAACACTCTGCATGATAAATATTTAGCAGCAAGACAAGCAGCAGATTTAGCTCATGAAAAAATAGTAGAAAATTATGAAAAGATAAAGCTAAAACAGTATTTAATGGATGTGCTTGATGATGAGCAAATTAGAAGAAGACATGAAAAATCACTTAAAATGAAAGAAGAACGAATTGCTCAAACCAAAGAAAAAAGTAGTTCAAGTAAACGTCTAAGTCTTGATGAATTACGTTTACTCATCGGCGATGATGAAGACGAAGAAGAGGAAAACGAAGACTAAATATACTATAAAATGAACTTTTGAATTGATGAAGGATAAGAAAAATGACAAGGATTGCTATTGTTGAACGGTCAAAGTGTAATAAAAAGAAATGTGCATTAGAGTGCATCAAATTTTGCCCAGTCAACAGAACATCAGAAGATGATTGTGTAAGCCTAGATGAAACTACAGGTAAAGCTCAGATTATTGAAGCACTCTGCACTGGATGTGGAATTTGTATAAAAAAATGCCCAAGAGATGCCATTCAAATAATCAATCTACCTGATGAATTAGAAACAGACCTTGTCCATCGTTACGGTCGAAATGGATTCAAATTATATCGTCTACCTAAACCTAAACCAGGGAATGTATTGGGATTAATCGGACAAAACGGTGCTGGTAAATCCACTTCTATGAATATTTTATCTGGACAATTAAAACCAAATCTAGGTAATTGGGAAAACCCTCCAGAATGGGAAGATATAATTGAATATTTCAGAGGATCAGAATTACAAAATTATTTTGATAAACTTCAAAACGGAGAGCTCAAAACAGCAATAAAGCCTCAAGAAATCAGTGGTTTACCAAAACATACCAAAGGTGTGGTTAAGGATCTAATAATTTCCGTTGATGAAAGAGGGATGGTTGATGAAATAAAATCTCTACTAAATATGGAAAAGTTTTGGGATAGAGAGTTAAGTGTTCTTTCAGGAGGAGAATTACAACGTGTAGCAATAGCTGCTACCATAGTAAAAGATGCAGATGTTTACCTCTTTGATGAACCTTCAAGTTTTCTTGATGTTAAAGAAAGAATGAATTCAGCAGAAGCAATTCGCACTTTAATTGCAGATAACAGATACGTTCTCAACGTTGAGCATGACCTTGCTGTTTGTGATGCTATTAGCGATCAAATAAGTATGTACTATGGTACACCAGGCGGATACGGTATTGTTACTCATCCAAAAGGTGTAAGAGATGGTATCAACGTATTTCTTGAAGGATATATCCCTGATGAAAATATGCGTTTTAGAGATTATGCTATCTTGTTCAGTAGAATACCTGCACCAACAGAAGGTGGCGCTGGTCATAGAGTAACATTACGTTATGGTAAATTTAGTAAGGATTTCAACGGATTCAGTTTTAGTGCAAATCCAGGAGAAATTCATAATTCAGAAATTTTAGGTATAATTGGTCCAAATGGTATTGGTAAAACAACTTTTGCCAAAATTCTCGCAGGAGATGAAGAACAAACGACTGGCGAGGTTATACTAGAAAATCCATTAGCAAAGACAGCAAAAGAAGGAGAGGAGAAAAAAGAAGATAAAGAGGGATTAAAAATCTCTCACAAACCTCAATACATTTCTGTTGATTTTGATGGTACAGTAGAAGAATTTCTGTTATCAATAAATATAGGCCTACTTGCAGATCCTTGGACAAAATCAGAAATTATCCGTCCACTAAATATTGAACGGTTAATGCAAAGAAATGTTGCCGATTTAAGTGGTGGAGAACTACAAAAAATAGCTATTGCAGGATCTCTTGCACAAAATTGTGACATGTACTTATTTGACGAACCAAGTGCTTACTTGGATTCTGAAACAAGATTGGTTGTTGCTAAAGTCATTCAAAAAATTGTTCGATCAAGTGGAAGATCAGCATTTATTATAGATCACGATTTAATGTTCATTGATTACTTAAGTGATAGTTTGATGGTATTCGAGGGAAACCCAGGAATTAAAGGTAAAGTAAAAGCTCCAACAACTCTTCGTCGTGGTATGAACAAGTTCCTAAAAACAATCGATATTACGTTTAGAAGAGATAAAGTGAGTGGTCGACCTAGAGTAAACAAAAAAGACTCAAGATTAGACCGAACACAAAGAGACATTGGTGAGTTTTACTACGTGCCATCAAATTTAGAGAAAGAATAATCACATGAAATCAACAGTCTCATCATGAGTGTCTTGACCATAGATTCGTTCATGTGCCCATGAAAATGGTCTTTTATTTTTGGCCATTTCTTCAATAAGCCAATCCATTATTTTTTCTCCTACTTTTTCACCATAAATTTTCTTGGCCTTTCTCATTGTTTTAATTGTTTCATTATCATTCTTTATGAATTCAACAATTTTCACAATGTTTTCTGGTGTTGCTGGCGGAACAAGAACATTTGATTTTGCTTTGAAAACAGATTCTGGTCTATCAGTATTGAATCGTAATGTTAAACAGAGAACATCTTGTATTTCATTTAATTCTTCTTGAATACTTCCTGAATCAGTTAATTCGGCGAAGCACTTTCCGCTCTTCCAAAACTCAATTACATGTCCGTATTCTTTCCAGAGAGGAGTAAAGACAAAATTATCATATTTTTCGTTTGCTCGGAGTACTTTATCCCTTAAGTTGAAATGCTCTAAAGCTCTTCTTGTTGCATTTAATTCAACCCAGGTTATTGGCATTCCTTTCTTCACTAAATCTAACACGCCACTAACAATTGCTTTAAATCGTTTTGCAGTAAGATTTCCTCTTCTATGAACATCAACTCTTATCCAATCGTCATACTCTTCTAATTTTGGAAAATCATCAAACACAGAAGAATCGCTTTTTGGTACAAGTTCAATAGCATCAACAACGGTATTTCCTACAACTCGAATTGATTCTTTAGGATAACCTTCTCTAAGTAAATGATTTTGAGCCGTTTCGCATGAAGCAAACATATAGGAAGCTCCTGCTCCTGAAATAAAAGTATCCCACTGTTCTGGCCATGGTTCTGCTCTATTCAGTTCCCATTCACCATTCCATTGTTTATTAATGAAATCACCAACGTCTGGAATAGTTTCCTTAAACAAATTAATATCATGAAATGATAGAGGATTCATACCTCTTATTCCTGCTTCGTTTTGACCAACACCAGATCTTGTTGATAAGAACCAAGAAGCAGAAACAATACCTGCTGTAAGGGTATCACCATGAGGGATAGGTAAAATTTTTCGATCAGGATATTCTTTCATGAACCATTTGCCAATTGAACCAATTTTATAGAAAATTTCCACGGCTTTCTGTAATAAATCACCCTTAATCTGTAAATCAATAACAGGTTTCATTTGAAATTCTTGGATTCCATGTCCAAGCAAATCATCATAGTGCTGTCCTGTTGTTGCACAAATAACCGGGATGTTTTTCTTATTGGCCCAATAAATCACTGGTGCTTGTTTATAGAAATCGGGTTTTGTGCCAATAGCAACCATGAGTACCCATTTATTTTTATCAGAACCTTCTATTACTTTTCTAATTTCTTTTTCATCTATTTTTGGTGGAAGAAAATCAAATTCTGGTTGCTTGAATGATCCCATATCGTTTCACATCTTAATTATTACTAATAACAAACTATTATTCGATTACTATAATACTTAAAATTTTGCCCAAAAACTTGCCGTAAACTTGTCAATTACTGACTTGTACTTACTTACTGTGTTTTAATACTATGTAAAATCACTTCGGTATTTATCGACCCTGCGGTGAATATTTTTCCAGTAAGAGTATTATTTACTGTTAATTTTGCAGGAGCAAAGATATTTGGATCAATTTTGTAGAAATCTCCACCTGCTTTTTTTACTTCTTCGATAAAGAGTGCTCCATAAGCATCAGAATTCGAGGATACAGCATTGTGGACATGGTCCTCTAATTTGTTATCATCTTCATAGTTCACATGTAATTTAACATCAGAGCCATAAATGAGCATATCATTGGTTCTCCCCATCATCTTTTCAGAATCACCATCAATTATTGGTGCAATTGGAGCAGAACCATTTGCGGTAATTATGGTCTTTACGTCCATTCCATTCTTGTGTAATTTGTGAATGGCAGTTTCAATAGCTCTACCGGATATTTGAGTTGAACCTGCTATACTGGCAGTAGGAGCAATAGTAACAAACAAATTCTTAATATCGATTTTACATTTATCAGCGATATATTCAAGAACAAAACTAGTGGGTATTTTATCGGCTTCTAAAACGATGTAAGCAAAAGAGCTTTTCTCATCAATTCCAAGTTGAGAATAGAGTTTTTTCGGCTTTTTCGAGAGGATTCTTGCAGGTCCACTACCCATAGCAAAATACCCTTCTTTTGAAATTGCCCAGCCAGCATATTGAGAACCTAAAGTCGCAATTACTGGATAATCACTTGTTGTAAAAATAGTTGGCAACTGTAGAGTATCATAAGATTCGAGTTGAATGGAAGCTTCAGCTAAACCAGCCATACAAAGTAATGTAAGATATTTACCTGCTTCAAATCCACCTTGTACATTTATACCTGCATCAAGTATAGTTGCGCCTGTTTCATGTATAATTTGTTTAATCTTTAGAATGGATCTATTTTCAATTAATTCATTGAAGTAAATACTTGCATTTTCGTTGAGTGTTACTTTTTTTTCCATTCTAGATAACTTCCGTACTATTAACTATACTAATTCCTTCAAGTGTATTTGAATTGGACCTAATTTTCCTTCGTAATTTGAGCTTGTTATTCGAATAATATTTTTATCATCTTTAACGGCTTGGATAACAGCTTTCATAGCGATTTTTAATTCCTCTTCGGATAGCGCATTAATAACTATCTCATAAGCACAATTACCTTCTTCTGGTAACAAACTATCAGTCACTTTATCTTTCAAAGTTGGACAGAATTTATGGTTTGTTGATTCATTAAGAAAAGTGTATTCAGAACCAATTTTAGATCCTGCTCTACAAATACCCGATGGAAAAGAAGTGATTGCTTTTGCTTGTGATTTTGTTATTGCAGCAATTGCTGTTCTTGCGGCAGCTAGAGTATCCTTTTGATTTTTTCCTATAAGTAAGAATAATCCACCAGCTATACCTTTTGTGATGTTGAATTTTTCCTCGATAAGGAAATCGCCATCCATCACAGGAATTTCCCACATAGTTTTGCCGAATTTACTAATTTGTTTTTGATACCCATCACCAAAGTAACTGATAAGTTTACCAATGGAATAACTTTTTTCACCTTCTTCAAGAGCATTAAAGATTCTCGTTGTTGGAGTAGTCATAGCACATTGTGAAATTCTTGATAGTAATTCGTCTTTCATTTTACTACTTCTACGAGTCCAAATTTGGATAATTACACCTGGTCTTTTATCTGGAGTGGTCGTTGCATCAACAACAGTTTCAATTGCTGCCTCAGCTGAACACATAATGATACTGGTAGCAAATCCAACAGTACTTCTAGCAGCAATTAAAGCTAATTCGGCATCCTCAGCAGTAATAAGGATACGCGATACCCACATTTTGAAACATTCTGAAAAAGTGTCTTCTATTTTTGAATTCATAGCTCTCAACTCGTAATCTTAACGTTTAGATTCACTCATTTCATGAGCTAAGATATGCTCATTAAATGCTCTTTGCCATCGTGACTCTAATATGATAGGATAAATACCTACTGTACAAGCACAAAGAAAAACAAAACTCAAAAATGCAGCGGTTCCTTCCTGACAATTTTCTGGTGAGATAATGTTAGAGGTTTCTATGTGTTGATGTAGCATCTGATATTTTTGATAATAAGGATAGATAGGGAAAAAGAACAAGAATATGAACATCGTTGTTGGATTAATCTCAGTCGGATACGATCTTGGTTCGGTATGAAATGCACGAGTAAAATGATCTTGTAAATCTTCGAAGATCCTCCACTGATAAAATAAATTGTAGAATCCAAGAGTAATTATTGATAGAAAAATAACTCTTCGATATCTTCTTGTTGTTCCAAATTCACGAATAACCGGCATATTTTCTTTTCTCCATAATGAAAAACGAAATTCGCTATAATTGATAATTGTTTTTATTGATTATTAATGTAATGAAAAAAAGAAAAGGAGAATATCCTTTTCATATAATTTGTTCTGGAATTTTATTTCAACATCTCAGTCGATTTCAAACTTTTCCAAACTGCTGCGTCTCCCCGCTTTATTTTCCGGAATTCGGGGATATGCCGCAATGTTAAGACTAACCACATGCCCATCGCATACAGCAGTATGAATGGCCAACCCATTAATCCATCGTTAAAGTATATATGAGGCCAAAACGCTAATGGTAATCCATAATTAAATGGACCTAAGCCCACAAATTGATCAATTAAAAACATAAATGGTGCAATAAGTGCTGCACCCCAGCAAGCACCGATTCCTGAGAAACCACTTAATTTGATCATAGAGAACATAACAATAAACCACCAGATTGCTAAAGGCCAATATAGAAATAAGAACAGGCCTGCAAAGGTTCCCAGACCCTTACCACCCTTAAATCCAAGGTAAGGCATCCAACAATGACCAGCAACTGCTGCAATTGCACAAAGAATAACATAAAATTCAGTAAATTTCAAAGGATCATCCGATAATGGAGCAATTAAATATTCAACAATTGCTGCTGCAATCATTCCTTTTATTCCGTCAACGGAAAAAGTGACTGCACCCCAAGGCCACAAACCAGCAGCTCGTATGGTATTTCTTGTACTCACGGATCCCGAACCAAATTCTCTTGGGTCAACACCAGCAACAAGTTTAGTTACAATATAGGCTGTAGGAAAGCTACCTAACAATAAACCAATTAAAGGCGATACAAAGAATGGCCAAATGTTTGCAATAGACAAATTAAATCACTAATGCGAATACTCTTTTGATGTTTAAAAAAAGTTCGCTAAAAAAGAAGATATTACCTAGAAATAAAAGAAAAAAAGAAACAGTTATTCATTTGATTTGAACTTGTTTCTTATCTAAGTTTATTATACCGCGTTTTTCTAAATCTACTAACCTTTCTGCTATTGTTTCTTCAGCTAGATGTAATATTGGTGAGAGTTCTTTCACATTTAACTCTCCGCCACGAGTAGCTAATGCTTGAATGATTCTTTGATCGATTCTTTGTGGGAGTAATTCAAATGAGATTTTTCTTATTTGATTCCGGATGTTTGAATAGGTTGCTTCTGCAATAGATTTTACGATATTAATTTTCTTTAATTCAGCACTAAGTTCTGTTAATAATTCACTATATTCAATTAATTTCTCTTTGGAATTTGGAGTCTTAGATAATTCTCGACATTTGAGCACTATTTCTTCTAATTCAGGATATTCTTCAGGCGTTTTGATAGCGATTGTTGGAACATCAAATAATCCAACATCAAACATTTCTGGAGATATTTGGACCTCGACTCTAACAGCACGAGCTATTTGATAGTATCTTCTTGGTGCTCCTTGTCCTGAATCTTGGAAATCAGATATTAATATGCCAGATTCTTCGAGAAGTTGTAAATGGCGAAAGATTGCTTGTTGACCTAGATCCAAATTAAAAGCAATTTGTGTAAGGTACATTGGTTCTGATGCTAGCATATTGAGGATTTTTCGTCGTGTTCGACTCTTCAACGCGAGGAATATTTTATCAGGATCAGCCATTTTCTTTCACCAACATTCTCTTGTTTTAAATAAAAGTAGACATTTCTCCTTCCTTAAATTTGTTGGAGATATTTCGGTAATTTGTTCTATCATCTTTTGAACCTAGATGCAATTTTTCTAAAGCAAGTTTAAACAATTTCTGAGAAATTTTTAATGATTTCTTCTTGAGGTTCTTGATAGTATCTTCTTGTGAATCAGATTTACTGATAAACTCTCTAACAGCTAACATTCCTGCTTCTTTTGCTGCAGCAGCAATATCTGCACCAGAAAATCCATCTGCGATTTTTGCTAATTCGTTAATGTCTACATCTTCAGCTAATGGCATCTTTACTGTGTGTATCTTGAAAATCTCTTTTCTTGCTTTGAGATTTGGTACATCTATGGCAACGTATCTATCAGTTCTACCGGGACGGAGAATAGCAGGATCAATAATATCGGGTCTATTGGTAGCCATAATTACTATGACATTTTTTAGCTTGGATAATCCATCCATTTCTGTAAGTAATTGACTCACGACACGTTCAGTAGCACCACTATCATGACTTCCTCCTCTTTTAGGAGTAATACTATCTATTTCATCCATGAAGATTATACAAGGAGCTGATTGTCTTGCTTTTCTGAAGATTTCTCTGACAGCTTTTTCAGATTCACCAACCCATTTGCTCATCATTTCGGGTCCTTTTATGCTAATGAAATTAGCTTCACTTTCGGTAGCAACAGCTTTTGCTAGAAGTGTTTTTCCTGTTCCTGGAGGACCATAAAGAAGAATTCCTTTAGGTGGATCTATCCCTGCTGCTTCAAACACTTCAGGATATTTCAAAGGCCATTCTACTGCTTCCTTTAATTGTTGAATAGCTTCCTCTAAACCACCAATTTCTTCCCATTTAATGTCAGGACTTTCAACGAAAACTTCTCGCATAGCAGAAGGTTCAACCATTGCTAATGCATTATCAAAATCCTCTTGTTTTACTTCTATTTCACGTAAAACTTCCGGAGGAACAGTTTCTTCTTCCCAGTTAATTTTAGGGAGAATATTCCGTAATGCACTCATAGCTGCTTCTTTAACTAATGTAGCAACATCTGCTCCTACAAATCCGTGAGTAATTCGTGCAATTCTATCTAAATTAACATCTTCAGCTAATGGCATACCTCGAGAATGTATCTGTAAGATATCCAATCTGCCTTGCCTATCAGGAACACCAATTTCAATCTCTCTATCAAATCGACCTCCTCTTCTTAAGGCAGGATCAATTGAATCTGGTCTGTTTGTAGCAGCAATTACAACTACTTGACCTCTACTTTCAAGACCATCCATAAGTGAGAGAAGTTGAGCAACAACTCGACGTTCTACTTCACCAGTAACTTCAGAACGTTTAGGTGCTATGGCATCAATTTCATCGATAAAGATAATTGAGGGAGCGTTATCTTCCGCTTCCTTGAAAACACCACGAATGTTTGCTTCACTTTCACCATAAAACTTTGACATAATTTCTGGACCACTTAATGGGATAAAATGAGCATCTGTTTCACCTGCAACAGCTTTTGCAAGCATCGTTTTTCCGGTGCCAGGAGGACCATAAAGAAGCAAACCTTTTGGTGCTTCTACACCTAATTTATCGAAAATTTCTGGGTATCGTAAAGGTAATTCGATCATTTCTCGAAGCTTTTGGATAACGTCTTCTAAACCACCAATATCTTCATAGCTAATAGTAGTAATTCGCTCATCTTCTGATGTTATAGGTTGCATCCGAAGATCGATAACAGTATTTGCAGAGACAACAACTGTCTTGTTTTGTTTTGGTGCAATTCGAGCTACTTTGAAAACAATTTGATTGCCACCTAAAATCTGAATTCTAATTTGATCGCCGAGAGATACTGGTCGACCAGTTAAAATTTGAAGCAAAAATTTACCGTCAAGTTCTCCTCTAATTGCTTGAGTAGGAGCAACAACGATTTTTGTTCCAGTTTGTGGTTTAATTTTCCTAATTGAAACTAATTCATCTAAACGAACACCAGTATTCAAACGAATGGTGCTATCAATTCTAATAATACCCTTTCGTTCATCTTCAGGATAACCGGGCCAAACTTTAGCAGCAGTTCTTGTTTTTCCAACAATCTCGATTATGTCTCCTGCAGATAAATCCATCTTTTTCATGATAGCATGACCAACTCGAGCTAATCCTTTACCGACATCTCGATATTGTGAATCAGAAACACGTAATTGAACTCCACCGGGTCCTCG
>RCNB010003965.1_pt1 | contig 12296 bp, 6 predicted proteins | sample 2041321 | NCBI WGS metagenome assembly RCNB01 (sample SAMN09708232, study PRJNA481090) | Marine sediment metagenome, whole genome shotgun sequencing project. | reverse complement strand
AGCGCGGATGATGGCAACCGAGACGGCCGCACTTGATCCGAGCCCCGAGGCGATGGGGAGCTGGGAGTGGATGGTCAAATGGACATCTAAAGGCGCTTCCACGCTGAGTTCTTCAAGTGTGAGGCTCACCGCGGATGCCAAAGGATTTTCCCCATCCGCTTCGTGGAGCCAATAGGACTGGCTGATGTCGGGTGCGTCGATGAGCACGCCAGTTGTTCCTGGATCGAGGTTTTCAACTTGAACCGTCACGCGGATATGGTTAAGAGGGACAGCTATAGCGGGCTGACCGTAAACGACCGCATGTTCACCGAAGAGTATAGCTTTGCCAGAAGCGCTGGCTAGGGTCATATGGAGATATATAAGATGGCGACGGCGGTTAAGCCCCAGAGTGCAACCGTGGCCATGAGCGGTTTATCGGATAAAAGGAGTTCTTCCGGTGCGCCGCCTTCGGCTTTAACGTGGATAAGAAACAGATAGCGGAAGATCCCATAGATTACAAAGGGGATCGTCAACATCATTAAGTGATTACCAGGGAGATTCTCTGCGGAGAATGTATAGAGACAATACGCGAGAATCGTTGTGCTGGAGACAATCGAAAGCAGGTGATCTATGAACGAGAGGGTGTAGCCATCCAACACGCGTCGATGAGAATTCGCATCGTCCGCTAATAGAACCATCTCTGCACGCCTCTTCCCCAAACCCATGAAAAGTGAGATTAAAGTAACGCATACATACATCCAAGGGGAAAAACGCTGAACCGTGATGAGCACTACTCCTGCTGCTACACGGAGGACAAAACCGGCGGCGATGACAAGGACATCGATGATCGGGATGTGTTTGAGGTAGAACGAATATAACAAGTTCAAAACCATATAGGTAAGGAGGATGAGACCGAACTTTACTTCGAGCCAGAATCCGAGGCCGAGGGCTGTGACCGAGAAGAGAACCGCGGCAACTGTCGCGACGTTCTTTGAGAGTTTTCCTGAGGCGAGCGGGCGCGTTCGCTTCACAGGGTGCTGCCGGTCTTGTTCGAGGTCAGCGAGGTCATTGATGAGATAGACCGCACTTGCTCCCAAACAGAATATTATGAACCCTCCAAAGGTTCTCAGGAATGACGATAGATTTAATAATTGCTGGTCGAATACAAGTGCTGTGAAGATTATGCCGTTCTTAACCCATTGCTTGGGGCGCATAGCCTTCAGTAGATTTTTGAGCATGGGCCGCATGATAGCAGGAACCTCGGACGGGGGCAAGAGATGGGGCGACTCGATCACGATATGCCCGTCCTGAAAATGGGTTGAATGTGCGGATTGAAGTACAATCGGGATTATGTCCAGCAAGAAACGCATCGATCTTCTTCTCGTTGACCACGGGCTCGCCGAAAGCCGTTCTGCGGCTCAAAAATTGATCATGGCCGGACTCGTTCGAGTGGAAGGACAGTTGATTCACAAAGCATCTCAAAAAGCAGAACCGGGGATGTTGATCGAGGTAGCCTCCGGACCACGATTTGTCTCACGCGGAGGAGAGAAATTACAAGCAGCGATGGAGACATTTGCGGTGACCGTGGAGGGTCGACTGTGTGCCGATGTCGGCGCTTCCACCGGAGGGTTCACCGATTGTCTCCTACAACATGGGGCTGCGCGTGTGTATACGATCGACGTGGGGAAGGGGCTGCTCCATTGGAAATTACGAAACGACGCCCGTGTTGTGGTGATTGAGAAGACGAACGCTCGTTATTTGGAGGCACTTCCTGAGTGTGTCCATCTTGTAACAATGGATGCCTCCTTTATCTCACTCCGGAAGCTGCTGCCGGTCGTCGTTGGATGGTTGGAGCCGGGGGGAGATGTGATCGCTTTAATCAAACCGCAGTTTGAAGCTGGGCCAGATCGTGTCGGCAAGGGTGGGGTTGTTCGCGATCCCTCTGTGCATCGTGATGTAACCCAGCAAGTCCTGGATTTTGCCCTCAAACACTCGCTTGCGCCTCAGGGGCTCATTTGTTCGCCTTTGCGTGGACCGAAGGGGAATATCGAGTTCTTAGCATGGCTGCGAAAAGACGCTCAAGCACGAAGCACAGACGACTTGCTGGAGACCGTATTCACGTCTTGAATAGCATTCTGCCAGAGAATCATAACGAGAAGGCCGTTCTCCTATCATTTAGAAGGCGAGGATGACTGAATTTGGACGAAATGGCCCAAGTGTGGTTTGTGTGTACGAAAAACGGTGCTTGCATCGTCAACGGGGTATAATCCCCGCCTGATGGCAATGTCACGAAACTCGCGTAGATTTCTTAGCCTCCTGCTAGGAATACTCATCAGCGCTGTCGCACTGTACCTGGTCCTGCGTTGGGCTGGCTGGGAACCGCTTCTCGCCGCGTTAAAGCGGATGGACGTGCGCTTCTTGCTTCTTGCGGTCATTGTTTATCTGGCTTCCATGCTGGCGCGTACAGCGGCATGGAAAACAATGATGAATAACAAGTATGGATTCGGTCGTGTACTTGCCGCGCTGAATGAAGGCTATCTTCTAAACAATGTTCTCCCGTGGCGCCTGGGTGAGGTGGGACGGGCTGTTCTACTGGGTCGGCATCCGGGCGGATCGATATTATCGGTCCTTTCCTCAATCATTGTTGAACGGTTGTTTGATCTCGCGATAGCCTTAGGTTTGCTTTTCGCACTCCTTCCTCATGTCGCCGGCATTCCCAACGTACCACGCACTGGATTATCTATCGCCGTTGTCCTTTTTGTCATTATTGCCGTTCTTTGGCTTCTTATACGCAAGCCTGAATGGATAGAAAGCATTGTCAGCCGTCTTCCCGGAGGCGAAAAGCGTTGGATACCCGCCTGGGAACGCGTACGGCAAGGCTTGCAGGCGCTTCAAGATCCTCGCTTGTTTTTCACGAGTCTTGGTTGGATGGTGCTCACGTGGACTCTCGCCGGGGTAGAGTATTGGTTGATTATGAAAGCCCTTATCCCCGAGGCGGAATGGACCTGGGCGTTCTTCATGTTAACGATAACATTGCTTGGTGGAGCCATCCCTTCAGTGCCGGGTTATTTCGGCGTGTTTGAGGCGGCAGGAGTATTGGCGCTCTCTGTGTTTGATGTTCCAACAGCGGAGGCCCTGGCCATCTCGCTCACCATTCATGGAATGGTTTATTCATTAGGATCTCTCTTCGGTTTCATAGCTTTATTGAATGAAGGAGAGACTATCTCAGGGTTGTACCGGGATATTCGCAAGGGGCTCCTCACTGTCTCGAATCAGCAAGCGGATTGATATGCGCATTCTAAACACGCTTTATTACTATCGCCCTCATTTTTCCGGCCTGACGGTATACACGGAACGCCTGGCGCGAATGCTTGTTTCTCACGGGCACCAGGTAACGGTTTTAACTTCACAATATGACCGATCTCTTCAATCGCTTGAAAAAATGGATGGTGTGGATGTAAGGCGAGTGCCGGTTTTGTTTAGTGTGAGCAAGGGTCCGATCATGCCAACTTTCCTCTACCGAGCTGCGCGTTTGATCCCAAAGCATGACGTCCTTCACTTGCACGTCCCGCAGCTCGAAGCCGCTCCTCTTGCGCTTCTTGGACGCGCCTTTGGTGTGCCTGTAGTGATGACTTACCATTGCGATCTCCTACTGCCTTCCTCACCTCTGAACGCGGTCGCAAACCAGGTCTCAAATTTGGCGAATAGGATTTCGACAAAAACAGCGAATGTCATCGTTGTTAACTCGCGGGATTATGCGGAAGAATCGTCGATTCTGAATAATAGGCTCGAAAAGGTCGAAGTCATTCCGCCTCCGATCGAAATGCCTGAACCGGATCCGCTCGTCGTTCAATCTATGCGCGAGCGCTTCAAGATTGTCCACGGGCATCCTGTAATTGGCATGGTAGCGCGTTTGGCGACAGAGAAAGGTGCTGAAGTGCTTGCCCAGGCGATGCCGATCGTTCTCAAAGAAATGCCGAGCGCCCGCGTTCTTTTTGTCGGTCAGTTTGAGAATGTAATGGGCGAGGATGCATACCGTCGCCGCCTTCTCCCACAGATCGAGACGCTTGGTGACCATTGGGCTTTCTTAGGAATTCTCGAGCAGAGCGAGTTTGCGGCTTTCTTTAAGATGTGCGATGTTACGGTGCTCCCCAGCTTAAACAGCACGGAGAGTTTCGGGATGGTTCAGGTGGAATCGATGCTCTCGGGAACCCCGGTTGTGGCCAGCGATCTCCCTGGGGTCCGGCAGCCTACTAAGGCAACGGGTATGGGGTTAACATTCCATCCTGGGGATGCGGACGAGCTGGCCGCTGCCCTTCTCCAGGTCCTCAGGAATCCTGCGGAATACAGGCGCGACCGTCCCAGCGTCATGGCACAATACTCAAGCGAAGTTGTGTCGGCAAAGTATGAAACCATCTTTGCCGAATTAATTTCGAAAGTGTGAAACTCAAAAGTACATGACGAAAGACTATTTTTGGCTGCATCTGCGTGATTTACCGTACTTCAGGGCACTTCTGCGTGCTATTGAAGCCAGCTACTACGAGGGCCTGGATCTCCCGTCACCGACTCTCGATGTAGGTTGTGGTGATGGGCATTTTGCAACGATCGCGTTTGACCGCCCGATTCAGATCGGGGTCGACCCTGATCTACCGATCATGCGTGAAACCCAGTCACGCCATGTGTATGATCTCCTTTTGCAAGCAGATGGGGCGCGCATGCCGCTCCCGGACAATTCAATCGCTTCGGCTTTCAGCAACTCGGTGCTTGAACACATACCGCATCTTGACGCGGTTCTGCAAGACGTGGGTCGAGTGTTAAAATCGGGAGCGCCATTTGTGTTCACGGTGCCCAACCCGGGCTATCGCACGCAGCTGAGCCTCCCCCGGCGGCTCTCAAAAGCAGGTCTTTCAGCTCTGGGGAAGTCGTATGAAAGTTGGTTCATGCGCATGTCGCGAACGATTAATCTCGACGATGAGGGAGGTTGGGAACGGCGATTATCAGCAGCCGGTTTCACGATCGAGAGGACCTTCCGCTACTTTCCTCCATCCTCCCTGCATGTTCTGGAGTGGGGGCATTACCTCGGTGGACCCTGCTTACTCCCGCACAAGCTATTCGGCAAGTGGATTCTCGCTCCATACCGTTGGAATCTCGGTTTGACGGATCGGCTGGTGCGACGATACTATGATACGTCGCCGACCGAGGATGGAACCTATAGCTTCTATCTGGTGCGCAAACAATGACCTCATCTGACCCGGAACCTAACCCAATTCCTGAACCCAACCCGCAAGATCTGGGGGAGCCGAGCGTCCTGGATTGGCTCAAATCGCTGGTTCGTGGGCGTCCACTCCACATTCCAGAAGGACCTGAAGAGAGCGCAATCGTTGACCTGCCGTTAGCGTTGGACGAAGAGCCTCAACGAGAGGCAACCTTTTCAACCTTTCAATTTACGGCATCTCAATTTCGATTACCGGTTGCGCTGCTACTTGCGCTTACAGCGCAATTTGGCCTGGAACGCCGGGGTGAGTCGATCTGGATCAGCATTGCATTGTACATTCTGGCTGCTGTAGTTATCGCTTGGGGGACCTGGGCAGAAGATTTCCACTATAAAACACTACCCACCTCAAACGAGAAAGCCAATCCCGTCACCTATCGCCCCGCATTACTATCTGCGGCACTTATTCTTTCTCTGCTGACTTTCCTCACCTCTGGGAATAACCTCTTCGATTTTCTGACTGTGGTCTTCTGGATCGCTTCTGTCATCGCCGTCCTGCTGGCTTTCTGGGAGGGAGAATTCCCTCTGGTGAGCTGGTGGAGAAGATTTACGAGTTGGCTGGCTGACCCAAATCTACGTCTATCGTTCTCTGGCTGGGAGCTTTTGGTTCTTGCAGGATTCGGCCTTTCAATCTACTTCAGGTTCTACCTCCTCGATACGATTCCACCGGAGATGGTCAGCGATCACGCTGAGAAACTGCTGGATGTCGTCGATGTACTCAATGGAAAATACTCGATCTTTTTCTCGAGGAACACCGGGCGTGAGGCTTTGCAGTTTTACATGGCTGCAGCGACGCACAAATTGTTGGGCACGGGGATTTCCCACCTCACCTTGAAAATCGGGACAGCCCTGGCGGGGGTTCTGACCTTGCCCTTCATTTATCTCCTTGGTAAAGAGGTCGGGGGCAAGCGAGTTGCTCTTGCGGCCATGGTCCTGGCCGGGATCGCTTACTGGCCTAATGTGATCAGCCGGGTGGGGCTTCGGTTTCCACTTTATCCGTTATTCGTCGCCCCAGCTTTTTATTACCTGGCCAAGGGAATCCGTACTCGCAACCGAAATGATTTCCTGCTTTGCGGGTTAGTCGTCGGCATGGGGCTCCATGGGTACAGCCCGGCGCGAGTTATCCCCATCGCCATCGCCGTTGGTGTTGGCCTGTACCTCCTGTTTAAGGATTCACGTGAGCAGCGCCGGGAGATGATTACGCTGCTCGTCGTCACAGGTCTCGTCGCTCTGATTGTGCTCATGCCCCTGGTGAGAATTGCCGTAAATCGTCCGGATGAGGTGATCTACAGGATGGCCACGCGCTATGGGAGCACCGAGAGGGTTTTATCCGAGCCGGCTTTACAGATTTTCTTCTCAAACGTCTGGAACGGCTTGAAGATGTTCACCTGGGATAATGGTGAAGTATGGGTAAACTCCATCCCGCACCGTCCAGCGCTGGATTGGGTCACTGGCGCCCTGTTTTCTCTTGGAGTAGTCATCGCTCTGACCCGCTTTGTGCGCTACCGCCGCTGGATCGATTTGTTCATTCTCGTCTCGATCCCCATTCTCCAGCTTCCTTCCACGCTATCGCTTGCCTTTCCAGCAGAGAACCCTGCTACAAACCGGGCTGCGGGGGCGATTGTGCCTGTTTTCATCCTTGCTGGTTTGGCATTTGCGGCAATTCCGGATTGGATCGAAACCCATTGGAAAGGGCGCCGGACGGTCGGCATCAGCCTTGTGTTCACAGGGTTGCTCTTGTTAACAGCGAGTCGATTGAATTTCCATCTCGTTTTCAGAGAATATCAAGATCTTTTTCTCCGCTCTGCATGGAACACGTCGGAAGCAGGCGCCGTGATCCAGAATTTTGCTGAATCGATCGGCGATTATGAAACCGCGCATGTTGTTGCCTACCCTCATTGGGTTGACACACGGCTTGTCGGGATAAATGCAGGTCAACCTACAAGGGATTACGCCATTTCCGTTGAGGAATTCGCGAATACAACCTCCGAATCTCGGCCGCAACTCTTCCTGCTCCATCCGGATGACGAAGAGTCCCTACAGAAGCTCAAGGAGCTGTACCCCTTTGCGCGGGTTACAGAATATCCAAACAATATCGAAGGGAAGAATTTTATTATTCTGTCAGTGCCTTCCGTCCCTGACACTCATCTAGAAGCAGTTCGGGAAACCGAGTGATTATGGTTGAAGTTGAAACGCCCATAGAGCAAGAACACGAGCCGCCTGAAAAAGAAAGAACCAGGGTTCTTTCGGATCTTGTGGTTGGGATTCTCCTGGTCGCGATTCTCGGTCTGGCTGCGTACCTGCGCTTCACAGGTTTGAATTGGGATTCAGGTACCCATCTTCACCCGGACGAACGTTTTCTCACGATGGTTGAGACCTCGATCCAACCTCCACAGTCGATCGGAGAATATTTCAACACTGAAACATCCCCTCTCAACCCGCATAACGCTGGGCATGGTTTTTTCGTCTATGGTACGTTCCCGATCTTCCTCGTCCGCTATCTGGCCGAATGGACCGGGATGTCAGGTTATGACGAGGTCCACCTCTTAGGGAGGGCTGTTTCAGGAATCTCAGATCTCGTATCCATCCTTCTAATTTACCTGATTGGGGAGCGACTCTTCAATCGTCGGGTGGGGATCCTGGCCGCGCTGTTTACAGCTCTTTCGGCTTTGTTGATTCAACACGCACATTTCTTCGTCGTCGACCCGCTCGCCAATGTTTTTATACTTGCCGGTCTGTATTTCTCCGTTCGAGTTATCGGTGAGGGAAAGCTCAGTGACTATCTGCTTTTTGGGGTCATGCTGGGGCTGGCAGTGGCCTCCAAGATCAGCGCAGCCCCTCTGGCGGTTGCTGTAGCGCTTGCTGGACTCACGAATATTCTCAATGCTCCCTCTGATCAAAGGTCCGCTGTTATCTCCCGCACGCTCGTTTTCTTATTCGCTGCAGCGCTCCTGTCACTCCTGGTATTCCGTGTTTTCCAACCCTACGCTTTTGAAGGGCCGGGTTTCCTTAACGTGAAGTTCAACCCGAAGTGGCTGGCGAATATGGCGGAAGTCCGAAGCCAGCAGGCAGGGAACACCGATGCTCCTTATGCGCTTCAGTGGGCTGACCGCGCCCCGATCTTCTTCTCACTGAAAAATATGATCCTATGGGGAATGGGCATACCACTCGCGATCTTGGGCTGGATCGGTTTGGGGTGGGCCCTGATTGAGATGATTCGGGGGCGGTGGGAGCGGTATTTGATCCTGGTGGTCTGGACAGCCGGCATGTTCATCTGGCAGTCGATCAATTTTACCAAGGCGATGCGCTACCAATTGCCGGTCTATCCGACACTTGCGTTGCTGGCCGCCTGGGTGCTCTGGCATGCATGGGAGAGTGTCCCGAAGCTCAAAGCCCAATGGCAAAAGGCAGCTCGAGTCGGTGTGCTATTGGTTGGATTGGGCGCCGTCCTGGGGACGGCTTTGTTCCACTCGATATACTCGGAACCACTCACCCGGGTATCTGCATCGCGTTGGATTTACAGGAGTATACCGGCTGTCGTAAATCTGGTGGGTGAGGCAGATGGGGAGACGTTTTACGAAACAATACCCATGCCCATACCCTTTGAATTGAACTCCGGGGACACCTATACAACGGAAATCTCCACAGACGTATCCGCGGTCATAAGCGGTGTTCTAATGCCCTACGTCTCGACGGGCGATGGTCAAGGCGGGGTTCTGGACCTTTCTGTGACGCTCGCAGATGAGCCTCATGCCGGGGATGTTTACGCGCGCGGGGAATACCAGGGCGAAGTGCGCGCAGGTGAAGAGATCCGGGTTGAAATCCAACTCGATCGGTCCTTTAGCATCGATCCAGACACTCGTTTGTTCCTGATTCTCGAAAATTCGGGTGAACCATCTCTATATATGCGCCCGACTGTCTTGGTGCATGAGACAACCTGGGATGATGGCTTGCCGTGGGGGGTTGATGGACGAGGGCTAGGCGGCCGATATGAGGTGCAAAATCTCGAACTCTATTGGCACGATAACCAGGACGATGATGACAACGGAATCCCCGATAAGTTAGAGAGAATCGTGGAGTATTTGGAGCAGGGGGATTATCTTATGATCTCCTCCAACCGTCAGTATGGAACGATCCCCCGCGTTCCAATCCGCTACCCACTTACTTCTGTCTATTACCGCGAACTTTTCGGCTGCCCTGATGGAATGGATGTCCCCACATGTGGCGCGACCGCAGAAGTGGGATTATATACCGGCCGCTTAGGGTATTCACTCGTTGAGGTCTTTGAAAGCCACCCCTCAATCGGGGCGCTGGAGATCAACGACCAGTTCGCGGAAGAGGCTTTTACTGTTTACGATCATCCGAAGGTGTTAATTTTTAAGCGGGATGCTGATTTCAGCGCCGAAAAAGTTTTTGACATTCTTTCGCAGGTCGATGTGAGCGGCGTTGTCCATGTGCTGCCGAAGGACGCCGGGAGTACTACAGGGAAAGAACTATTGCTCTCTACGGATCAATGGCAGCGGCAGCAGGACGAGGGCACCTGGTCAGAGTTATTCAACACGGAGAGCATTGTTAACCGCTCGGGATTGTTGAGCGCCATCGTCTGGTGGGTAGCGTTGGGGGTTTTAGGCCTCCTGGTTTATCCCATAACGCGAGTCGTCTTCCGGAGGTTTCATGATGGCGGCTACGCGCTCTCGCGGCTGATCGGACTGCTGTTGTTCTCTTGGGGCGCCTGGATCTTCGGGAGTCTTGGGATTACAGTCAACCGCTTGACGCTCTTCCTTGTGCTGCTGCTGCTCGCGGGTGTTTCCTTCGCCCTTGCCTGGCGTGACCGCGAGGAACTTTCCACATTCTTCCGGACGCAATGGCGGGATATTCTCTGGGTGGAGGTATTTGCGCTTAGCTTTTTCCTCCTGGATCTCGCGATTCGATTCGGGAACCCTGATTTATGGCACCCGGCAAAAGGTGGGGAGAAGCCAATGGACTTCTCCTATCTTAACGCCGTAATTAAAAGTTCGACCTTCCCCCCATATGATCCCTGGTTCGCTGGCGGGTATATCAACTACTATTACTACGGTTTCGTGCTCGTCGGCATGCCGGTAAAATTGCTGGGTATTATCCCGGCGACAGCCTACAATCTCATTATCCCAACGCTCTTCTCGATCCTGGCATTGTGCGCGTACAGCGTTGGCTACCATCTGGTACGTTCCTTCTCTCGGAATGTGTCTCTTCGCGCTAAGGCAAATCCCAAATTGGCGGGTCTCATCGCCGCGCTCCTGCTTGTGGTTTTTGGAAATCTAGGCACGGCCAGGATGTTCTATGATGGGTTTAAACAGATTGGAACTCCGGCAGGGGTTGAAGAGGGTAGGTACTTCGTTGGAGCGGGTCAAGCGGCCAAGGGATTTGTAAGTTACCTGACGTACAAGTCTCCGCTTCCCTATCCGATGGACCAGTGGTATTGGAACCCGAGCCGGATGATAACCCCCGGCGAGGGTGAACCAGGACCGATCACAGAATTCCCCTTCTTCACTTTTCTATACGCCGATCTACACGCTCACATGATCAGCCGGTCCCTCACCATCCTGAGTCTTGCCTGGGGTCTTTCGTGGATCCTTTCTGTCACCCAACGTCGCCGTCGAGCAAAAATCGACATCGCTTTGGCCTTGTTTGTCGGCGGTTTAACGCTTGGAGCGCTGCGACTTGTTAATACCTGGGATTTCCCTGTGTATTGGGTGTTAGGAGTGCTCGCCGTCATTTTCGCTGTATGGTGGCGCGATCGAGAAGTTAATCTACCTCAGATCACAGAAGCAGCGCTTTATTCCATCCTGCTTATAGCATTTTCCCAATTCCTCTATCAGCCATTCCACCAGTGGTACGGGCAGGGATATATGTCCGCAGAGATCTGGAAGGGGTCGCTGACACCCCTGATCGATTACCTGACGGTGCATGGAGTCTTTCTCTTCCTGTTTGCAGCCTGGATGGCATGGGAAACTCGCGAGTGGATGGCTCAAACTCCGATCTCCGAACTGAACCGGCTGCGGCCGATTGCGATGTGGATTGGATCTGCGGCTTTTCTCGTGGTTGCGGGTATCGCCTGGCTGACGGGTGTTGGATATCAGATTGCACTGATCGTCATCCCTCTCGGCGTTTGGGCGCTGATTCTGTTGCTGCGACCTGGTCTGTCGATAGGCAAGCGGATTGTGCTTTTCTTCGTGGGAACCGGGTTGGTCCTCACGTTTGTCGTGGAGGTCGTGGTGCTCAAGGGGGATATCGGGCGCATGAACACGGTCTTCAAATTCTACCTCCAGGTGTGGGAGCTCTTCAGCCTGGCTGCAGCCGCAGCTCTCGCATGGACGTATGCATCTCTCCCCAAATGGAATCGTGTTTGGCGGTGGATCTGGCTGGTGGCAACGGTTTTGCTTTTGTTCTCTGCCGCTCTGTATCCCCTTACGGGATCATTAGCGAAAGTCCGGGACCGCATGACGGTAACGGCTCCGAGGACGCTCGACGGCATGCTCTACATGGATTACGCATATCGCTTTGAGTTGGGCGAGAAGCTCCCATTGGGAGAGGATTATCAAGCGATTCGTTGGCTGCAGGAAAATGTTGAGGGTTCCCCTGTTATCGTGGAAGCGAATATTCCCGAGTATCGCTGGGGTTCGCGTTATTCGATCTACACCGGACTCCCTGGCGTCCTGGGATGGCGCTGGCATCAAACCCAGCAGCGCGTCGCCGCAGAAGATAATGGCGTGGACGAACGGCTATTCCAGATAACAAAATTCTATCTCACGCGATCGATCGCGGAGGCAAACGACTTCCTCGATGAATACAATGTTAAGTATGTCATCGTCGGCGGGCTCGAACACGCATACTATGCCGAGGTCTATCCGTGCTGGCCGGAGGCGAGTATACCGGGCATCTCCTGTGATCTACGCGGTTGGCCGCTGGGGATGCCGACATCGTTCCCGATCTCGCCTGATGAATGCGAACTGGAACACCCCGAGGATGAAAACTCGAGCCTGCGCTGTCCTACACACGCTTTGGA
>RCNB010003944.1_pt1 | contig 12297 bp, 13 predicted proteins | sample 2041321 | NCBI WGS metagenome assembly RCNB01 (sample SAMN09708232, study PRJNA481090) | Marine sediment metagenome, whole genome shotgun sequencing project. | reverse complement strand
GTTAAAAGGGACATGCTGCTTAATTTTTTCACCCCGTCTTTCTCAGCACAGACGATGCGATTTATTACATCGTCTCCGCAGGTTGCCTGACGGTTATGTCCCGATGTAGCGGATAGAATTTTCCCATCAGTCATATCTACTACATACACAACAATCGATGTTGTTCCAAGATCGATTGCCAGCCCAAGAGCTCTCTTTAAGCCGTTTCCAGGGGTAACCCTCAAAACTTCGGATGCGCATTTTTTATGACCTTCCAGTCGTCTTCTCTCATAGTTTCAGCCAGTTGTCGCATTACTTTCAGTCCGATACTTAAACGGCTGACATCGCAGCCTGCCTTTTTTAAGCCGCGGTTAAGCCTGTCAAGGTCACTGACTGAATCTTCCAGGGTAGGTTGATCAAGCTCCAGTGGATAGTTTTTCAGCATTGGCTCGATGTTTGTCACAAGCCCTTTAAGCTTCTCTGTTGCTTCTTCTCCCATGCCTGCAACTTTTAGTTTCTTTTCGATGGACTCCTCGGGAACTCTTGCTGTAATATTCCCTTTGACTTTGGTTAAACAGGCAAGGACATAATTTTTTTCTTTTTCCGTATCACTCAGCAAGGGTGTGTCATCAGTTTCAAATTGTCCTGATTTTATAATCAGTTTACATTTTCCACACGCCCCCTTTCCGTTACATGAGGCATTAATGTGTATATCCGCTTTCCGGGCAGCCTCCAGCAGGGTAGATCCGTTTGGTAGGGTTATTTCTTTTTTGTCCGGTTCAAATAAAACAGTGGCTGTTTCTATCTCTTCTGTAACCTTTTTTTCTTCACCAATCCAACCCGCTACACCTTTTTTAGATATAAAGTTAATGGGACAGGAAGAACGATATTTACAGTAAATTTCAGGATCGCGGCATTTAATGCATTCCTCGCACATATAAACATTATGCTTCATGCATAAATAGTTGGTTTCCCTGTCAGGATGGTTTACACATTTTCCCATTTAGATTATCTCCAGATTGTTTAATTCTTTAGTTTCGGAATTTATTCTTTTTCTATCAAGAACCTATCTCAAAAATATAGATTAGGATTGAAAGCAAGGCGCAGGCCAGTTAAAAAACGGAGCATACACGTAGTATGTGAGTATTTTTCACTGGCCTGTAACGCAGCTATCGAGCCTAAGATGTGTTTTTGAGATAGGTTCGAAATATATTCGCCGTTAAGGCACCAGGCCACGAGACCTTTGTGTCTTAGTGGTAATTTTTTCGGTTTATTTGGTTTGGGATTTCTCTACGAATAGATTCTTCATGCGGCTGACCGCCGCTTGATTCTATCCGGCTCAGGAAAAACCTGACGGGGCGCCGGTAGAGCAGCCGCTCCCTCCGGAGCTGCCGATAAAGCCCGTAGAACTTAAAAGCCTTTTTACATCTTTGGCTTTGCATTCGGGACAGGAAACAGGTTCTTTATCACTGCCAAAAACCAGTTTCTCAAAAGAGTTGCCACATTTTTCACATTCATATTCATAGATAGGCATGGGAAGCCTCCTTGCTTTATTTGTTTGAGGGCAGTCTGTTTTAGTCTCTGAATTACACGAATGCCCATGTATTTTCAATATAATGTTCTGCGGAAACAGCGGCGATGGCGGCGTCTCCCACAGCAGTTACAATCTGTCGCAATGGTGTATTTCTGACATCACCGACTGCAAAAACCCCGGGCGCTGACGTTTCCATACTTTGATTCACTATAATAAAACCATATTCGTCCACTTTGACAGAGTCTTTTAAGAACGAAGTATTCGGAAAAGTACCGACCCAGATGAAGCATCCGTCAACTAAAATTTCCTTTTCTTCTTCTGTTTTTAGATTTTTGACATTTATTTTTTCGACATTGGTCAGGCCGCCGTAAATGCCAGTAAGCACGGAATCAAACATAATTTCAATTTTATCATTGGCCATAGCCCGTTCCTGTAAAATCTTAGTGGCCCTTAACTCATCCCTGCGATGTATTAAATAAACCTTTTTTGCAAACTTTGTGAGATAATTACTCTCCTGCACAGCCGTGTCTCCACCGCCGACAGCAGCAACAACGCTATCTTTAAAAAACGGCCCGTCACAGGTCGCACAAAAGGATACACCTTTGCCGATAAACATGTCTTCACCCGGGACTCCTAGTTTTCTTGGTGAAGCACCGGTGGCAATAATAATGGAAAGAGTTGTAATGGTTTTACCCTTCAACTCAATTTTCTTTGCAGCTTCAGACAAGTCGAGAGAAAGCACTTCGCCGGTTTCAATAGTTAGACCAAACTGTTTTGCCTGCTCAACCATTTTAGTTACAAGATCATACCCGCTGGTCCCTTCTGGAAAACCCGGATAGTTTTCTATCCAGTCTGAAACAAGAACCTGCCCCCCTGGTGCCACCTTTTCCAGCAAAAGAACATTCAACCTTGCCCGAGATGCATAAATACCTGCCGTAAGGCCGGCAGGACCTCCGCCAATGATAACCAGATCGTAGTCCGCTTTTTTCATTTTTTATATCCTTTCTTATTTCTCTTTTTAAAGGAGAAATTGAAAACCGATTGTAACACGCAATGTTTATATTTTAATGACAAATTGTATTAAGTCAACATCGAAAGCTTTGCAAAAAATTATAAAAAATGCAAATCGACCCTGATGGAGCATCCTTATAATATAGGGATATGGGCCGATTTGCATCCTGTGAGGTAGTAAAACATATGATGGAGGTAAATGCCAAGTTAAACCCCTCAGATATTATTTAAGCAATTTTAATGCCAAGATTAGGTATTATGCTATAAAAAAAGATGTAAGCGGAAAATAAGTTGACCTTTTCAAAATGATAAGTACATTAAATAAATAGTATAGCAGAAAGTGGTTAAAGGATTTATTACACGGCATCAAAAAGAAAGCCTTCGGCATAAATATTGCATTTTCTTCACGAGATTGATCGCAAAAACTAAATTCTGACAACTTTTATAAAATGGAGAAAAAATGAAAAATATAATATCCAGAAGATCTTTTTTAAAGGGAACAATGGCTACGGCATGCACTCTTGCAGCAGCGGGAATACCTGCAAGTGCTGCAGGAGCGGCCGGCAAAGAACAGCTCGCCACCCTTCTTGACATAAGAAAATGCATAGGATGCGAAGCCTGTGTCGAGGCTTGTAAAGAGGTCAATGAAACGAAATTTCCTGATCCGAAAAAGCCTTTTCCTAAAATGTACCCTGACAGGGTGCCGGTAATGGACTGGTCGGACAAACAGGATGTGACAGACCGCCTGACACCATACAACTGGCTTTTTATTCAAAGTGCAACGGTTAAAATCAACGGGGAAGAGACTGAACTTACAATTCCCAGACGCTGCATGCACTGCGTGAACCCGCCCTGTGTTAAGCTTTGTCCTTGGGGATCGGCAAGGTTGCTTGAAAACGGTATATCAAGGATCGATCCTGACCTGTGCCTGGGTGGTTCCAAATGTAAAGCAGTATGTCCTTGGCATATTCCTGAGCGTCAGACCGGCGTTGGGATTTATCTTGACTTACTTCCTTCTCTTGCAGGAAACGGTGTGATGTACAAATGCGACCGGTGTTATAACAGGATCGCCGACGGAGAACTGCCTGCGTGCATAGAGGCGTGTCCTGAAGATGTACAGACCATAGGGCCAAGGGACGAAATAATTAAAAAAGCTCATGTGCTGGCCAAAGAGATCGGCGGATATATCTATGGCGAAAAGGAAAACGGCGGAACCAATACGATTTATGTGTCACCGGTTCCTTTCGAAGAGCTTAACAAGGCCATTGAAACAGGAAAAGGAAAGCCTCATTTACAGCCTGTAAAGGATAGCATGGCCGATTCAAACAACCTTGCCGCGGCAATGATTATAGCGCCGATTGCAGGTGTGGTTGCAGCAGCAGGTAAATTTTATAAAATGAGCAAAACCGGTAAATAGTCGGAGGAACATAATGGATCTTAAAGAAAATCATATAAAATCAAATAGAAAAACGATTATGCGCTATTTATATCTTATGACCGTTTTTTTTCTCACACTGACAGGTTTCGGGAACATGCCGATTTTCAAGCGCTATTATATTGCGGATATTCCGGGGCTGGGATGGCTTGCTGAATATTACGTAACCCTTTATATACATTATCTGTTTGCCATACTGCTTATCGGAATTATTTCATATCTTATCATTGAATATTTGCTGACAAAACGAAAGAGTATAAAAATTACTCTGTCTGGCTACATCCGAGGATCAGTTGTTGCCGGACTCCTCATAACAGGAATTCTTCTTGTGATAAGAAACCATGAAGTTTCCGGATTTGCTCCCGGTTTTATCATTTTTTTATATCTTTGCCATCTCACACTTGTAATGGTGCTTCTAATGGCAGGGTTGCATAGCGTTATTTTTAAAAAGAAATGGTATTTTGAGGTCAAGCAATAGATGGTCTTTTGAGGGGAATATCCCATTTTTTCATATACTTCCATATAGCGGTTCTACTCAGGCCTGCTCTTCTTCCAACCTCAGCCTTGTTCCAGTCGCACTCATCAAGCAGGTTGAGAAGGCCCTCTTTTGACAGCTTTTTCCGCGGCACGGGGTTAGAACTTAATTTTTTCGGTATTGTCGAAAATGAAGCTTGATATTCGACTTGCCGGATTTCCACAGGCAAGTCAAAGGGGTCAATTCTATCTTTGTTGCAAAGTACAAATGCGTGTTCAATCGCATTCTCTAACTCCCGGACGTTTCCGGGCCAGTGGTAATCCATGAGTATGCGCAATGCCGCCTGGGAAACCCCTTGGATATGCTTACCTGTCTTTCGGTTTTGGGCTTTAATAAAATGACCGATAAGGAGCGGCAGGTCTTCCTTTCGTTCTCGAAGCGGCGGCAGATTAATGGGAAACACTTTAAGTCGGTAGTACAAATCCTCCCGGAAATATCCTTTCTGAACCCGGCTGTAAAGTTCCTGGTGAGTTGCTGCAATAATCCTAATATCGACTTTGCGTTTTCGCGATTCACCCACGCGTTCGATTTCCCGTTCCTGCAGAATGCGAAGAAGTTTTACCTGGATAAAGGGGCTGAGTTCTCCGATTTCATCAAGAAAAATCGTTCCCCCTTGAGCCTCTTCAAAGCGCCCGACGCGGTCACGCATGGCACCGGTATAAGCGCCTTTTACATGCCCGAACAGCTCGCTTTCAAGCAATGATTCCGCAAGGGCCGAGCAGTTTACTGTAATAAGTGGACTGTCCTCTCGTTCACTATTATAATGAATCGCACCTGCCACGAGTTCCTTACCGGTACCGCTTTCACCCTGTACCAGTACTGTGGCATTACTTGAGGCGGCAGCAATGATGGCTGTAAAAACTTTGCGCATTGCCTGGCTCTGGCCGATAAGGTTATTCATTCGGTGAATTTCACCAAGCTTTAGGACTGCTTCTTCTGCTTTGCTCCGCACCTTGTTCAGTTTAGTAAGATCGGTGACCGTTTCGACCACACCGATGATATTCTCATCTTCATCCCTGACCACACTGGCATTCTTGATCACCGGCACATCGTGTCCCTCTTTGTGTTGCAAATGGCACTCCTTGGCTTCGGAAGATCCGTGGGTCATAATGCCGCATTTCTGGATTCCGGCAGGGCATTCTTTGCCAAAACAGCGGCTGAAACGGAAAAGTTCGCATGTTTGCCCTATGGCCTCTTGGGCATTATAGCCACTGATACGCTCCATAGATCGATTCCATGACGAAATCCGTCCGTCCGCATCCATGGTAAACACCCCGTCAGCCATGGAGTCTATTATCTGATTCACAAACCGAAAATTCCAGATCTCATGGGTTTTATCTTGCAAGGAAGTTACCTCCTCCAAATTGTTAAATTAGTAACTTTTTAGCCTTTTGAAAAAGTCTGACAAAATAGCGTTACGGTAACGTTACAAAGCGTTATTTTTAATATAGGTAACGCTGCTGGTGTTGTCAACCGGTATTTAAAAAATATCAAACAAAGCCAACCTGCCTTATAAAACGGGTAATTTTCATTTTATTATACTGTTAAAACAGACATTTGTAAAATTCAGCTCTGCTTTATTCATAAAGAAAGCGAACGATGGCATACAATTTGTAGATATTGCTTATTAAAAGGTGAAGAAACCGGAAGCGGTGCCGGTAAATCAGGAAGATCACATCGTAAACTATTAATCATCTTTAAAGAAAGGAGGACACTATGAAAGCAAGAAACTGTTGTAAAACCATGGAGGCGGAACTTACCGCATGGAAGGCCAATGTTTATGATATCGTTCGCAGTATTGAAAACCTGTCCGGAGGAGAAAAGGAAAAGATTCTCCCCAACATCGAAGATCTCCATATGCTCATCGCAGAGATGGACGACAGGATCGACCAAGTCCGGGAGAACTGCACACCCGAAACCGGCATAGACGACATTCGGACTGAACGGGAAGCGCACGACGTCGACATTTCTAAGCTTCGAGTAAGCGCCGAAGAAGCCATGAGCGTTTTGGGGGCTGGGAACTTCGGTGGATAGGCTCTACAAATCAGTATTTATTAATGTCATCACAAAGCCCTTCGGATCTCATTAAACACTTTTGTGTGGCCAATGGGCTTTGTGAGACGAAAATCGCTTAATTTTGGTTAAGTAAAAGGTAAAGCAAGTGGATCAAAAAAAATCATTAAACCAGCAGCAGTTTAAAAACACAATCCAAACGGGCGTAACCCTGGTAGACTTCAACGCTCCATGGTGTGCGCCCTGCAGGGCTCAAAAACCTATCGTCGATCAGTTGGCAAAGCTCTATGACGGGAAAGCTTCAATCATGGAAATGAACGTCGATGGAAATCAGGAATCGGCCATGGAGTTGGGAATCACCAGTATCCCGACATTGATCATTTATAAAAACGGCGAGGAAAATGAACGCTTCATTGGTCTCCAAAGCGCTGAAGTGCTCTCCGATGCAATCGATAAAGCCTTAGAAGTTTACACAAAAAAGGAGGAATTTCATGGACAGAATGTTTAGCGGGTTTACCCTTGGCAATTTAAAACTTATTAACCGATTTGTCTTTCCGCCTGTAAAAACCGCTTATGGTAACCCGAAAGGGATTGTAACGGAACGCCAGTTAACCTTTTATAAACAAATTGCAAGCAACGGACCGGGTATTATAATCCTTGAACCTGTCTCGGTAACACCTGAAGGCAGGGAACATCCAAAACAACTCTGTATCCACCTTAAGGAAAGCTCATCGGAACTTAAAAAGATAGTGGATGTTATCCACACGGAAAATCGTCTTGCCTGTCTTCATCTAAATCATGCCGGAGCGGCCGCCAACCCTAAGGCAACCGGAACGAAACCCAAAGCGCCTTCGGATGTTACCTGCCCAACCTCCGGTCAAACCTCGGAGCCTTTGACCGAAGAGGAAATCAAAACAATTATTGCAGGATACAAATCCGCAGCCGAAAAAGCAAAAAAGGCGAGCTTTGACATTATAGAAATTCAGGCCGGTCACGGCTACCTCGTCTCCCAATTTTGCAATAAAAAAATAAACCAAAGAACGGATAAGTATGGCGAAGATCGGCTGCTGTTTGCGAGAGAAGCTTTTGCGGCTGTTAAAGAAGGCGCACCAGAGATACCGGTTATACTGCGAATTTCAGGCAGCGAGATGTCACCTGAATACGGCATTGACTTAGAAGATTTAAAACCTCTACTATCTCTGGCCGAAAAAGAAAGAATCAGCGCAATACATGTGGGCATGGGAAGTTCATGCTTTAGCCCTCCCTGGTATTTTCACCACGCCAGCCTCCCGGAAAAACCACAGTTGGATGCGCTTTCCTGGGTTCGTGAGAACACGTGGCTTCCCATTATCGCTGCCGGTAGAATGGGCAGAAAAGAAAAAATAGCCAAAGTCCTGGATCAAGGGCTTGCCGATATGATTGCCCTTGGCAGGCCGCTTATTGCCGATCCTGACCTGGTTGATAAATGGCACAAAGATCAAAATGAGAAAGTTAAATATTGCGGTTATTGCCTTCAGGGGTGTCTGCACCGGTTGAAAAACGGCGAACCACTGGGATGTAACCTGAATCCGGAAATCGGTCTGCCGGAACTTAAGCTGTCGGCCAAGCCGTTGAAAGTTCTGGTAGCCGGCGGAGGTCCCGGCGGAATGAGTGCAGCACTCTACCTGTCCCGCAGCGGGCACAAAGTGACCCTTGCTGAAAAAAGCGATAAACTGGGAGGCCAGTTTAACCTGGCCTGGAAAGCCCCCGGCAAGCAATCAATGCAGGAAGGTCTGGATAATCTGGAATACGATGTGAAAACACATGCGGAATCCGTTATGCTGGGCAGGGCGGCAGACTCGCAGCTAATCGATGAAATCCATCCGGATCTTCTGGTATGGGCTACCGGAGCTGTTCAGAATGTTCCTGAAATAAAGGGGTTAAGCAGCCAGTACACCATGACCTCTGTAGAATATTTTAATGGGGATAAAGCGGTCAAAGGCCCGAGAGTCCTGGTAATCGGTGCAGGCCGAACCGGTGTTGAAATTGCAGAACAACTTGGAATAGACGGCTATGAAATCGTAGCTACCAAACGGACTGATCCTATCGGCAGCATGATGGAAATGATTACCAAAAAGCTTGCCATGATGCGAATTGATCAATTGTCGAATGTGACCCTGATGCCGCATACAACCGTTAAGGAGTTTCAAACGGATAGTGTTATCGTAGAGCAGGACGGCGAGCAATTAACCTTAGAACCTTTTCAGACGGTCATTCTTTCATCCGGTATGATGTCAGCCTTAAGTCCTGACGAAAGCATCCAAAAATCCGTTGCCAATATAGAAGTCATCGGAGATGCAAAACAGGTCCAAGATATCTTTTCAGCCGTTCATGCAGGGTATGAACTTGCTCAAAAATATGAATAGAGGGGTGTTTAAATGAATAATATATCTTTTGCAGATATCGCGGTCGTTTCCTGCGGAACATTGAGTCTTGAACTGGACTATAGGAAGGGTTCCTGGATACACAACACATCTTTTACACCACTCCGGGTTTGCACCAGGATATTCCTGAACTGGAACGTCAGCTCATTAACCGAATTAACAAAGCCAGAGAAAAAGCAGACAAGATTCTTGTCGTTTATGGCGGAAAGTTTTGTTACGTTAATGTCGATGAACCTACACGGCTTATGCAGAACATCATAGAAGAACAGGGGTCTGGGGTGGCCAGGATCCAGGCCACCCAGTGTATGGATATGCTGGCCAGTGAAGAGGAAAGGGAAAAAATCGCTGATGAAATTGTCGGAGGAGAACCGGTATGGTGGATGACGCCGGGCTGGGTGAAGTATCAAAAGCAGGTATTTAAAGGATGGGACAAGGGCCTTGCCAACGAGAACTTTCCCAGGCACACCGGCGGAGCAATCGTGTTGGATGGCATAGGGTATCTCGACCAGTACATGGCAGAAAAACCGGAAGAATTTTTAGAATACTGTGACTGGATGGGAATTCCGATGCAGGCATATCCGGTGAGTCTCGATCGTTTCAAATCGCTGCTTGCTGAGCAGGCGGAAAAACTGTCGAATTAAGTAATAACCAGGAAAATATAATGAAAGTTGCCATAGGAACTGATGACGGAAAGACAATTCGAAAGGGTCATTTTGGTTCAAGTCGTTATTATCGGGTTATTGAAATACTTAACGGTGAAATTGCTGGCATGGAATTGCGCGCTAATCCTCATGTAGAAAGCGAAAATGCTAACGGACATCATGGTGAGGCCGGCAAAGTCGTTGACCTGTTAAAAGATTGCAGCCTTTTTATTGCAGGCAGCATGGGAAAAAAATCCTCTTCTGAAATTGCGGCTAAGCACATTGATTGTATTATCACTGAATTTAAAACAGTTGATCTTGCAGTTTCAAAGTATCTACAGGGGGAAAACGAAGGCTTCAAATTTTATGATGCAGATTCAGAAAAATTTATTTCATGTTCGGAAAGAGAACAAAAGATAGGGTTGGAACGACTTTAATGAGTATCTTAGTTATACATTTGCAACAAGGGAAGCTATGAGTAAACTCTAAAAAGATATCGATTTGCGGCAAGGTAGAAAGCGGAAAAAGCACCCTGACTGGATTGCTGGCCGGAGAGGCGGATGACGGAAGGAAAGGGAATAAAGATTGTGAACGCTTTTAGTCAAATTTGCGGGCCTAAAAAAAAATGTGCTGCCGATGTACTGGAGCAAACTATCCAGTTGGCCGTTGAGATCGCCAGAGAAGGTCGGGAAGGCCGGAAAGTCGGCACCCTTTTTGTCGTTTCTGATGAAAAGGAAGTCTTAAAAAGGTCGCGTCCTATGATCCTCGATCCTCTTTACGGTCATCCTGCCGACAAGAAAAAAATCTGTGATGCCGACATGCGGGAAACCATCAAGGAATTGTCTCAACTGGACGGAGCTTTTATTGTGAGCGGCGGCGGGGTTGTGATTTCGGCTGCCCGCTATATCAACGCTTCATTCCGGAGGATTGAACTGCCGCTGGGGCTGGGGAGCCGTCATGTGGCAGCCGCTTCCATCAGCCGTGACACCCAGGCTGTGGCAGTGGTAGTATCTGAGAGCTCTGTTGTTCGTGTTTTTAACGAAGGAAAATTGATTGCCGAAATTATCCCTGAAATCTGGCTGTTCGGAAATGAGGGCTTTAAAATTTCAGGACCGCGTGAAGAACAGAAAATAGCTGATTTGCGCATTGTGTCTGTAAAAACTGGCAAACAGAATGAAGGCTGACAGTATAAAAGTACCGGCGGTGATTGATTGTCGCTAAGATTGTTGAAATGGTTTTAAAAAAAATTGATGTTTTTTGATTGTTAATTGAGAGTATTCTATAAATTCCATTGAAAAGGAAAGGAGAGAAATATGGCTGTTCAAGTTATGATCAAACGAAAATTTATAAAAGAGAAGGCAGACGAAGTGGCCACGCTCATGGTAAAATTACGATCCCTTGCCAGGGCTCAGCCAGGTTACATTTCCAGCGAGTCGTTGAAATGTCTCGATCCGCCCTGTGAAGATGAGTACCTGATCAGATCTACGTGGCAATCTGATGAAGACTGGAAGAAATGGCTCAATAGCGAGGAGAGGGGCGCCATTCAGCGTAAGATCGACTCCATAACCGGAGAAAAAACCGAGTACAGGGTCTATGAGGCGTTAGTGGGGGGTATCATCCCTAAACAGAGTGAATAACTGCTGTATTTAAACAAAAATATGGAGTGCCACCATATGTAGGCACTTATTCATTAGAAACAAACAGTCGTTTTTCAATCTTAGCTCGGTTCGACCGGGGAATCGCCTATTCGCCCGTTACAAGACATAACAATCTTATCTAGAAATGAACGTACGGCAGCTATCTCGTTTCAATTAGATTTGAGCCAGCCCCAGGGGACAAAATCCCACGGTGGAGTTGATCGTCTCTGCCTGTATGGGTTTAACTGAGAAGATAGGGGGCGTGTAACATACCGATCTCATATGTTAAGCCTTGTAACGGGCGAATAGGCGATTCCCCGGTCGAACCTTAGGTTTCATGCTTGGTTGTGCCCAGGCGGGCATGAAAATTTATGACGAACACACAATTGACAGGCCTCAAAAAAGGTGAAACACATGCTGATTCGGATTAGACGCTAAAAACAACCGTGCATATTGTAACCACTCATAAAGGTACCGATTTCGATGCGCTGGCATCCGTCGTTGCGGCAAACCTTTTATATCCGGGCGTGGTGACTGTTTTGCCAGGAACCCTCAACCCGAATGTCCGTGCGTTCTTGTCGCTGCACAAAGATTTGTTTGATTTCTGTACCCCTGAGAAAATCAGCTTAGGGGAAGTATGCAAGCTGACCGTAGTCGATACAAACCGATGGGACCGTCTGGATCGGCTGGACCTTCTGAAGAAAGACCCGCATCTTGAAATTATCTTGTTTGATCATCATGCGAATGAGGGTGATATCGATTCGAAATGGCGATGCCAGGAAGAGATGGGCGCCAATATTACGCTGATGCTTCGCTATCTAAAGGCGCAGAAAAAATCAATATCTCCCATTCAGGCCAGTCTTTTTCTGGCAGGTCTTTATGAAGATACTGGCCATCTTACTTTCCAATCCACAACGTCGGAAGACGCCCATGCAGCCGGTTATTTGCTTGAAAACGGAGCAGATCTGCAAATTATCAGTACGTTTCTCAGTCCAACCTACGGCCAAAAACAAAAAGATGTGCTGTTCCGCATGCTCCAGAATGCCCCCAGAACCACAGTGAATGGAAATTCCTTCAGCATTAACCGGC
>RCNB010002104.1_pt1 | contig 12308 bp, 13 predicted proteins | sample 2041321 | NCBI WGS metagenome assembly RCNB01 (sample SAMN09708232, study PRJNA481090) | Marine sediment metagenome, whole genome shotgun sequencing project. | reverse complement strand
TTGATTTAGAGTTTTATTCTAATAACGGAGTTTTGTCTATTGAAGATAAGAACCTAATAAAAAATAGAATGCTTGAGTATTTTAATGACGGTGTAACAATGCAGATTGCAAGCCATTTTGATTCTAGTGAAAGCAGTTCTGTGAATATGATGAAATCAATAAAATATGGAGTAACCGTGTCGGATTTTTTATATTCTATAGGTGTTGATTCAAGTCGAATTGTGGTTACAAGTTATGGAAACAAAAAACCAAAAAAGAAGTGTTTAGAAAACGTGATATGTGCCGATAAGATTTATAATAAAAACACAAGAATTGAATATCGAGTTATTAATACAGGCAAGTCGAATTGAAAAGATTAAAACTCAAGAATTTGGCATAGGATTACCAACCTCCTGAAGCACCGCCTCCGCCTCCGCCGCCGCCGCCGAAGCCACCACCAAAGCCACCACCGCCAAAACTTCCTCCAGAACTACCACCGCCAAATAGGCCGCCACCAGAACTTCTTCGATAACCACCACGTCCCATATTACTGAGTATAATGGCTTCAAGGATATCACTACCTCGAGAACGATTGCCACGATTGCCATTATTACCACCTCCACCACGACTTTTGGAAAGTGCAATCAAGAATATAATGAATATGACTACTAGAAATATTATGACGCCAATTGGGAAGTCATCGTCGTTAGACTGACGAGAACCTGAGTATTCTCCACTCATGACCTCGAAAATGGCATCAACGCCACGATTCAACCCACCAGCGTAGTCATCACTTTTAAAATAAGGGATTATATCTCTTTCAATGATACGTCTAGACATGGCATCAGTCAGTAAATGTTCCACACCGTATCCTGTATTGATAGCGATTCGTCTGTCATCTCTTGCCAAAATAACAAGTATACCGTTGTCTTTGTCTTTTTGACCTATGCCCCATTCAGTTAGCCAGTTTGCGCCTAAATACGTAATATTCTCACCGTCAGTAGATGTGATGATGGCGACCACAATCTGTGTTGAGGTCGTATCGGAGTATTTTATAAGTTTGTTTTCTAGTTGGGCTTTTTCAGAAGGTGATAATAATTTATAATAATCGTAAACGGCATCAGGATTCGCTTTGGTTGGTTTCGCAGGTATTTTATATTGCGCATTAATGGATTGGCATAAACTTCCAAAAGCCATGAATAACAATAAAATATGTTTGAGTTGCTTCACCTATCCTTTCGATATACTATTAGGTAATTCATTCTTGTCCAGATTATCCCACGGAAAATGGGATTCTAATTGTTCACCAGCTTTCAAGACCCCTTCAAGGAGTCCTTGTTTAAAATCACCTTTTTTGAAATGCGATAACATAATGTCACGAGTAGAGTCCCAGAAATCATTAGATACAACATCATTGATGCCTTGGTCCCCAAATATGACGAAACTTCTATCATCTATGGCGAGATAGATCAAAACACCATTACGCAATTTGGTAGTATCCATTTTGAGGTTATGAAACACCTCCAATGCCCGTTCGTAGGTATCGGTTTTTGAAGCTCTTTCAATATGTACGCGTATTTCTCCAGACGTACTGCTCTCTGCTTTACGAATGGCTACAATGATGTCTTCTTCCTCTCCTGGAGAAAGAAAATCTTCAACTTTAGACATATGTTATTTTTAAGGCTTACTTAAAATCGAAATCCACATCTGGAGCATTCTCGCTACCTGCATCGGATTTGTAATATACTTTTTCGCCAAAACCTAAAAGACCTGTAATTAACTTATTTGGAAGTGTTCTAACATGATTGTTATACGGTTCAACAGATTCGTTAAAACGATCTCTTGCCACATTAATTCGATTTTCAGTGCCCTCTAATTGTGATTGTAATTCCAAGAAATTCTGGTTCGCTTTAATGTCGGGATAGCGTTCTACCGATACCAATAATTTAGATAAGGCTCCACTTAATCCGCTTTGCGCTTGTTGGAATTGCGCCATATTCTCTGGCGTCAAATCTCCAGCATTAATTGTTGTAGAAGTTGCTTTGGCACGAGCTTCTATGACTTCTCTTAACGTTGTTCTCTCGAAATCTGCAGCGCCTTGTACCGTTTTCACAAGATTGCCAATAAGGTCATTACGTCTTTGGTAAGAACTTTCTACATTTCCCCATGTTTTTGTTACAGTTTCTTCTAAATTAACTGCCGTGTTATTAACACCAACTCCCCAAATTGCAAGTATTACAATTAGAATTATTGGAATGAGCCATTTTTTCATATCAATAGTTTTTAAAGTTGGTTTTTTATTTTAGTGAGTTGTGTTTTTACACCTTCTAATTTACGAATAATCTCAAAATTTGTAAGGGTTTCTTTCTTTTCTTCTTTCAGGTGTGTCTTGGCACCTTCAAGAGTAAAGCCGCGTTCTTTTACGAGATGGAAAATGAACTGTAGGTTCTTGATATCTTCCGGGGTGAACTTACGATTGCCTTTGGCATTTTTCTTAGGCTTCAATACATCGAATTCCTTTTCCCAAAAACGTATGAGCGATGTGTTTACTTTAAAGGCCTTGGCGACTTCGCCAATACCATAATAACGCTTTTCAGGTAAGTCAATATGCATTAATCTAATGATTGGTTTTCTAATGAAGCCTTTTGAAGTAGCTTACTGAATTCTTCAGGAGTTAAGTTACCATAATAAAAATGAATTGGATTTATACGCTTTTTATCCTTGAAAATTTCATAATGTAAATGCGGCGCTTGGGATCTACCAGTGCTACCTACAAACCCTATAAGGTCACCTCGTTTTACTTTTTGGTGCCTTTTTACATTGTATTTGTACAAATGCGCATAAAGACTGGTGTAGCCATAACCGTGATCCACCCTGATATGTTTTCCATATCCCGCAGAATTGTTATCTGCCCTTGTAACAACACCATCACCAGTGGCATATACCGGTGTACCTCGTGGTGCGGTAAAGTCCATGCCGAAATGCATTTTTCTTACTTTAGTAAAAGGATCTGAACGCATGCCATAACCAGATGCCATTCTCTTAAGGTCTTTATTATTCACTGGTTGTATAGCTGGAATGGCGACTAAGAATTTTTCTTTATCCTCCGCAAGCGAGGCCACTTCATCCAATGATTTGGATTGAACAACGATCTGTTTCTGAAGGATGTCCATTCTATTATTGGCTTCAATGATGAGCTTGGAATTGTCAAACCCTTCAAGGGTCTTGTAACGATTAACGCCCCCAAAACCAGCTTTTCGCTGTTCTTCAGGAATTGGATTGGCTTCAAAATACAATCTATAAATGTTATTATCTCGTTCTTCAACATTGGCAAGCACATCTTGTGCCTCCTCCATTTTCTTATCCAATAACTGATATTGAAGTTTCATATTCTCCAACTCCCTTGCTAGGGCTTTTTCCTTTGGGGATTCAAAATAGTAACTACCGATAAAGAAGGATGTGAAACCAAAAATAGCAGCGGCTGATAAAAAGACCAGTCCGTATTTAAAAGTCTTTCTTTTTTTACGCTCTATTTTGCGATATGATAATGTGTCTGGATCGTAATGATATTTTACCTTACTCATTCTATAAAATGTTCTATTTTTGCCTAAATAAGACTCCGATCTAAAGATCAGAATTGAATCGAGAACGAACAAATATAAAAATTGTTTCTCATATTAAGTAATTTAACTTTTTAACAAGGATTCCTGAAATGAAATCTAACGAAGTAAGAGCTAAGTTTTTAGACTTTTTCAGAAGTAAACAACATGCTATTGTGCCATCGGCACCAATGGTATTAAAGGATGACCCGACGCTCATGTTTACGAACGCCGGAATGGTGCCTTTTAAGGAATTCTTCTTAGGAAATAATATATCAAAGAACCCACGGGTTGCAGATACCCAAAAATGCCTTCGTGTAAGCGGGAAGCATAACGATCTTGAAGAGGTGGGCAAGGATACCTACCACCATACCATGTTTGAAATGCTCGGCAATTGGAGTTTTGGTGATTATTTCAAGAAAGAAGCCATTTTATGGGCATGGGAATTACTCACGGAAGTTTATGGAATCGATAAAGAATCATTGTATGTGTCGGTTTTTGAAGGTAGTTCTGATGCAGATAACCTAGAAATGGACAAAGAGGCCTTTGGTCTTTGGAAATCCATTGTTCCTGAAGATAGAATCATCATGGGGAACAAGAAGGACAACTTTTGGGAAATGGGTGAACAAGGGCCTTGTGGACCATGTAGTGAAATTCATGTTGATATTCGTTCGGCAAAAGAAAAGGCTGAAGTCTCTGGTAAAGACTTGGTGAATCAGGATCATCCACATGTCGTTGAGATATGGAATCTCGTTTTTATGCAATACAATCGTAAGGCTGACGGGTCTCTTGAAGGATTGCCTGCAAAACATATTGATACGGGGATGGGCTTTGAGCGTTTGTGCATGGTACTTCAAGGTGTCAAGTCTAATTACGATACCGATGTATTTACACCCTTGATTCGTGAGATCGAAACCATAACCGATACGGAATATGGTAATTCAGAAGAATTAGATATTGCCATTCGTGTTATTGCAGATCATGTGCGGGCTGTCTCGTTCTCGATTGCTGACGGACAGTTGCCAAGTAACAATGGTGCAGGTTATGTGATTCGACGGATCCTTAGAAGAGCAATTCGATACGGGTTTACATTCCTCAACAAAAAGGAACCCTTTATTTACCGTTTGGTGGATGCCTTGAGTGATCGTATGTCCAATGCCTTTCCAGAATTGAAATCACAAAAGCAACTGATCGAGAATGTTATTAAAGAAGAAGAGCAATCATTCTTAAGAACATTGGATCAAGGATTGGTGCTTCTTGAAAATATAATCCACCAGACAAAAGACAATACTGTTTCTGGGAAGAAAGCATTTCAATTATACGACACCTATGGTTTCCCGATAGACCTCACTGCTCTGATCTTGAGTGAAAGAGGATTGCGTTTGGATGAGGAGCAATTCAAGGAAGAATTACAGAAACAGAAGAACCGTTCTCGTGCCGCGAGCGAAATGTCGACTGACGATTGGACGATTCTTCATGAAGATAATGTTCAAGAATTCGTAGGGTACGATTTGCTTGAAGCTAATGTGAAAATTATGCGATACAGAAAAGTCACTTCTAAAAAAGATGGCGAAATGTATCAATTGGTTTTCAATATCACCCCATTCTATCCTGAAGGTGGTGGGCAAGTTGGGGATAAGGGCTATTTGAAAGATGTGCATGGCGATATTGTTTATATCCTGGATACCAAAAAAGAGAATAATATCATCATTCATTTTGCCAAGAATTTACCAAAGCACTTAAATGAAGTCTTAAAGGCTGCGGTAGATACGAAACAGAGGCAAAGAACGGCGAGTAACCATACGGCTACCCATTTATTGCATCAAGCACTGCGCGAAGTTTTGGGGGGTCATGTAGAGCAAAAAGGGTCTGCAGTACATTCTAAATACCTGCGATTTGATTTTTCGCATTTCTCAAAATTGACTTTAGATGAGTTGCGACAGGTTGAGGATTTTGTAAACGCAAGAATCGATGGTAACCTACCTCTAGTGGAACATCGTAACATTCCTATGCAAGACGCATTGGATCAAGGTGCGATGGCCTTGTTTGGTGAAAAATATGGGGATACGGTTAGAACCATCAAGTTCGGACAGTCGGTTGAATTGTGCGGAGGCACACATGTGAAGCAAACAGGGGATATTTGGCATTTCAAGATCAAATCTGAAGGTGCGGTCGCAGCAGGGATTCGACGTATTGAAGCTATTACTAGTGATGCCGTGAAGGATTTCTATTTTGATAATAATCGTGCGTTATATGAAATAAAGGACTTGTTGAATAATGCCAAAGACCCAGTAAAAACTGTGTCTAGTTTACAGGATGAAAATACAAGCCTTAGAAAGCAAATTGAAAGCTTGCTTAAGGATAAGGCCAAAAACCTTAAAGGAGGCCTTAAAAACGAATTAGAACATATTAATGGAATTAATTTCCTTGCCAAGGAATTGGACTTGGACGCGTCGGGGTTAAAAGATCTGAGTTTTGAACTTGGCAATGAATTCAAGAATCTGTTCTTACTGTTTGCAACTAAGCAAGGTGGTAAGGCTATGTTGACCTGTTACGTTTCGAAAGAATTAGTGGCCGACAAAGACATGAATGCTGGGACTGTCGTCAAAGAACTTGGTAAATATATTCACGGTGGGGGTGGAGGCCAACCTTTTTATGCCACTGCAGGAGGTAAGAATCCAGAAGGGATTAAAGAGGCTTTAGAGAAAGCGAAAGATTATATACTATAATCTTGAACCTCCAAACTAATATACCACTCCAAGCACAAGAATCAAATCAGATAGATTATAATTCGAAACTACTTTTGTTGGGGTCTTGTTTTGTGGAGAACATAGGAGAAAAATTAGGGTTTTATAAATTTCAGAATCTTCAGAATCCTTTCGGAATCATTTTCAATCCAGTGGTGATTGAGCGACTCGTCACTCATGCGATTAATGAGAAAATATTTTCAGAAAACGATGTTTTTTTTCAAAATGAACGCTGGCATTGTTATGATGGGCATTCTGAATTAAGCTCAGCCTCCAAAGATGAATTGCTGAATAACTTGAACAGTGCTATAAGGTCAACTATTGCACAAATCCGTGAGTCCAGTCACATCATTATTACCTTAGGGACAGCATGGGTTTATAAGCATGTTGAGAAAAACCAAATAGTTGCCAATTGTCATAAAGTCCCTCAGAATCAATTTAAAAAGGAATTGCTATCCATAGATGTCATTACCAAGAATTTAGAATCCATTATATCGTCGATGCATACAATTAACCCAGAAGCATCAATAATTTTTACGGTTTCACCTGTGCGCCATTTAAAAGATGGTTTTTCCCAGAACCAACAGAGTAAGGCACATTTGATTGCCTCGATTCATGAAACTTTAGGTAAAAGTAATAACTGTTATTACTTCCCTTCGTACGAGATCATGATGGACGAACTTCGTGATTATCGTTTCTATTCTGAAGACATGATTCATCCAAGCAAAACTGCGATAAATTACATTTGGGAGAAATTTAAAATGGTCTGGATAAATAAAGATGCTTATAGTACTATGGACGAGATTGCTACAATACAAAAAGGATTGCAGCACAAGCCATTTAATAGAAGTAGTAAAGAATATGAATTCTTCAAGCAAGAATTAATTAGCAGGCAGCATAAGATTAACAGAATATTTCCACATATATTATTTTAGCTTTTCAAAAATAAGTAGGGTGAATCTTACTTTTAATAATTCTACGAAAACGTTTTCGTAGTTGAACCTATTTTGATGCTATTAGACGATTATTGTTTTTTTAGTAGATAATAACATTTAAATTTATAATGCTATTAATCAATTATTAAAAAGCATCAGTTGTTCTGTTTTTGGTGGAATTTAAGTGATGCTTTTTTTCATTTTCTCTATTTTATATTTCCTATTCACTCAATTTTTTTAACTTCACAAAAATTCATTTTGATGCGGAAAATCCTATTTGGTGTTATAATCACTTTGTCCATCCTGCTATTCGTTAAATATTGTGAGGATAAGCAAAGTAAGGGTAAAGAGCTACTTAACAGTTCTACGTTGATTCAGGAGCAAATAGAGCAAGTAGGTAAATTAGTGGTGACCGAAGGCCATTTTAGTGAAGTGTTTAATTATGAAAATTCTAAAGAAGTTTTTGGTGATTATTTTACTTCAGAAAAAAAGGCATTGGTCGTTGTAAATGCCGATGTGTCCATCGCGTATGATTTAAGTAAAATTGAATTCGAATTGGATGAGGCTTCTAAAGCCTTGAAAATAATTAGTATACCAGAGGAAGAAATAAAGGTCAGTCCGGATCTAGAGTATTATGATATACAGTCGGATTTTTTTAACCCCTTCGAGGCTGATGATTATAATAAGATCAAGAACACAGTAAAAGAATCTTTACTAAAACGCATTGAAGCATCTGATCTCAAGACCAATGCAAAAAATAGATTGATCAGTGAGCTATCCAAGTTCTATATTCTTACCAATTCCTTAGGATGGACACTCCAGTATAATGAGAGCCCAATCACAAAACCTGAAGACCTTCAGTTGCTTAAACTATAGTTTTTGGCTTAAACTGAACCATCCGCCACCATTCATGGCCTCTATACCATTGCTTTTTAGTATCGTAGCTGCGCTGCCAGAACGCATGCCACTGGCACAACAGGCGATTACAGGTCGATTTAATTTCTTGATCTCATTGATTTTGGACGCGATGATCTGGAGTGGTATATTCTTGGACCCAGGAATTGCTCCAGAGTTGTATTCGCCTTTGGTCCTCACATCGATAATTACAGCATCTCTTGATTGAAACTCTTTTATTTTGACAGTTTTATTACCGAATAAGGTATCTAATAATCCCATTTGTTTATTTTTCTACAAATTACTTTAATTTTATTGAATGATAATGTAACTATAGTTACACCAGGTTATTGATTATCTTCAATGATTCATATGAAAAAGGAAACTCGTAAGGATGAAATTTTAGTTGCCTCCGCTAAACTTTTTAAGGAAAAGGGGTATAGTGCGGTGACGATGCGCGATTTGGCCCAAACTTTGGGAATCAAAGCGGCAAGTCTATATAATCATATCAATAGCAAGCAGGAGATCCTTGCTCATATAATCATATCCATCGCTGAAGAATTCACCGAAGGGATGACAAGCATATTAAATTCGGATCAAAGTACACGTGACAAACTTCAAAATATAATAGCACTTCATGTTGAGATTACCTCTAATAACTCAAATGGGATGGCATCGTTAAATAATGATTGGATGCATTTGGAAGGCAAGCAAGCGTATTATTTAAAGTTACGACAGGACTATGAAGATAATTTCAGGAGTATAATTGAGAAGGGGATTACGAACCGTGAGTTGAAACAATTGAATTCTGAAGTCACTTTATTTTCCATACTGTCTACGCTTCGATCATTGTATTTATGGATTCCCAGTAAAGAAGACATTAACAAAGAAGAAATTGCAGCAAGTTTAAGCGAGGTGCTCCTTAACGGAATTAACAAATAATTAGAGATAAATTTTGTACATTTGTTATCTAAACTAACAAGTGTTAGTTTAATGTTATCGACTATAGATAAGGTATGGCAGATTTTCATAAAGTAAAAGTGTCTGATGTCTACAAAGAGACCAAAGATACCGTTGTTGTTGAGTTTGATATTCCTAAAAAACTTGAAGATGCATTTAGATTCAAGCAGGGTCAGCATCTTACATTACGTAAGATACTAGGTGATGCCGATGTTCGCCGCTCATATTCTTTGTGCTCGAGTCCTTTAGATAACCAATGGAAAGTTGCTATCAAGCAAATTCCTGGGGGTGTTTTTTCCACCTATGCCAATACGGAATTGAAGTCTGGTGATACCATCGAATTAATGGAGCCTTCAGGACATTTTTTCGTAGATATAGAACCTCAAGCGCATAAGAATTACATAGCATTTGCAGCAGGAAGTGGCATTACACCGATGCTATCTATCATAAAGACGCATCTACTCTCAGAACCTAATAGCACATTCAAGTTATTCTACTTGAACAGAACGGTTAAATCCATTATCTTTAAGGAAGAAATTGAGCGCTTAAAAAATCAATTTTTTGGTAGATTTCAAGTGTTTCATTTTTTAACAAAAGAGCAGCGTGACATTCCTTTTTTGAATGGGCGCTTTGATAAAGAAAAATTGGCTGTATTAACAAAAACATTCATTGATATTGAAGACACCAATGATTGTTTTATATGTGGCCCTCAAGAAATGATATTCTTGATTCGAGATGAGCTGGAAGCAGCAGGTCTGTCAAAAGAAAAGATACACTATGAATTGTTCTTTTCTGGAGGTACCGAAGCATCTAAATTACATATCGCAGAAGTGCTAGAACAAAAGGCAGAGGGCACTGATGTAACGATTGTCGATGGCGGGAAAGAATTTCATTTCATCATGGACAATGAATTCGATAATATACTCGATGGGGCATTGGCTGCCGGAGCTGATTTGCCATTCGCTTGTAAAGGAGGTGTTTGTAGTACCTGTAAGTGCAAGTTAATAGAGGGTTCTGTTGAAATGAAAGTTAACTATGCGCTTGAAGAAAAAGAAGTGGAACAAAATTTTATATTAAGCTGTCAAGCAGTGCCTACGACTGATAAAATCGTCGTCGATTTTGATGTATAAATTGATTTGTTATTTCGTCCCGAGTATTCGGGAATGCGGAATCCACTAATAACTAATTACTATTCACTAACAACTAAAAAGATGAGTGAAGAACAGATAAAGAATCTAGAAGAACAATTTGAAGCTCGCATCGCACGTGATGAAAAAATCGAGCCTAAAGATTGGATGCCTGAAAAGTATAGAAAAACGCATATACGGCAAATGTCGCAGCACGCGCACTCAGAAGTTGTAGGTATGCTTCCTGAAGGCAACTGGATATCACGAGCGCCATCATTACGAAGGAAAGTGGCCTTGTTAGCCAAAATACAGGACGAAGCCGGACATGGATTGTACTTGTATTCAGCTTGTGAAACTTTGGGGATTTCTAGGGACGAACTATATGAACAACTCCATACTGGCAAAGCGAAATACTCCAGTATTTTCAATTATCCGACTATTAGCTGGGCAGATATGGGAGCCATTGGTTGGTTGGTGGATGGTGCCGCCATTATCAATCAGGTGCCCTTATGCAATACCTCATTTGGACCCTATGCAAGAGCTATGGTTCGCGTTTGTAAGGAGGAAAGCTTTCATCAGCGTCAAGGCTATGAGATCATGTTGAAATTGGCCAACGGAACCCCTGAACAGAAAGAAATGGCTCAAGATGCTTTGAACCGCTGGTGGTGGCCGTCATTGATGATGCTTGGACCAACAGATGCAGAATCTGTTCATACAGAGCAGTCCATGAAATGGAAACTGAAGCGTAAATCCAATGATGACTTGCGTCAGCAATTCATTGATCAAACAGTTCCTCAAGCGGAATTAATAGGACTTACTATTCCAGATCCAGATCTAAAATGGAATGAAGAAACAGGTCACTATGATTTTGGCGAGATCGATTGGGATGAGTTCTGGCAAGTCGTTAAAGGGCATGGACCCTGCAACAAAGAACGAATGAAAGCTCGAGTGGGCGCATGGGAGCAAGGTGAATGGGTGAGAGATGCAGCAATGGCTTATTCGGAGAAGAAAGTACCCTCTTTGAAAAAAGAGGTCTCATAGTCGATGAAATGGAACATTGGTATGTCTATATAATGACTAACAAACCTAATGGAGTGATTTATATTGGTGTAACAGATACTATTGAAGAAAGAGTAAAAGAACATAAAATGAAAGTGTTTCCGAAATCATTTACTGCAAAATATAATTGCGATAAATTGATTTATTTTGAAGAGTTTGAAGATGGACTGAAAGCTGTTGAAAGAGAAAGGCAATTCAAGAAATGGAAGAGAGATTGGAAAATAGAATTAATTGAAGATATGAATCCAAATTGGACGGATTTAAGTGCCAATTGGAATCTTGATCTTTCTAGGATTAGAACGAATAAATGAAGTTTAATTAATAAGATACCTGCTTTCGCAGGTAATAAATTATGAAAAAAAACTGGCCACTTTGGGAAGTCTTCGTGAGAAGCAAGAACGGATTGGAACACCGTCATTTCGGTAGCCTTCATGCCGCAGATGCAGAGATGGCATTGGAAAATGCTCGCGATGTGTATACACGGCGCAACGAAGGTGTTAGTATATGGGTTGTGGAGTCCAAACATATAACAGCTTCCAATCCGGAAAATAATGGAGAAATGTTTGAGCCTGCACAAGACAAGGTGTATCGCCATCCTACATTTTACGATTTACCAGATGAAGTGAAACATATGTGACAAGGTGTTGTCATTCCGAACATACTTCGGGATCTTATAAATTAAAAGAAAGTGTCACCTCGAACATTTCGACTGTGTTTAGTATAGGCTCCGTCGAGAGGTCTCAATTGAATGAATATGAAAAACGATAACTTATATAAATACATTCTAGGCATCGCCGATAATTCCTTGATTCTAGGTCAACGAATGGGAGAATTATGCGGACATGGTCCAAGTTTGGAAACGGATATCGCCTGTACCAATATCTCACTCGATTTGTTTGGGCAGGTACGAAGCTATTATCAATATGCCGCAAAAATTGCTGGAGACGGTCGTTCAGAGGATGATATCGCCATGTTACGAAAAGAACGTGAGTATTTGAGTGTGCTTCT
>RCNB010002102.1_pt1 | contig 12311 bp, 12 predicted proteins | sample 2041321 | NCBI WGS metagenome assembly RCNB01 (sample SAMN09708232, study PRJNA481090) | Marine sediment metagenome, whole genome shotgun sequencing project. | reverse complement strand
TCATATTCATATATTTTTAAAAATATTGAATTATTTTTAGGAAGATATTGATTACCCTCATTGATTTTGAAAATATGTTAGATCGATTCTGTCCCAATCATCAAAATCATTTTTACCACGGGATCCATCGGAATAATCAACTGATGTATACATATAACCATAGTTCATACAACTTCTATATGGACGCCATTTCCACCAATTTATCTGCCATGGATAAAAACTATCTCTATCATGACCACCTATTGGGTTAAATCCAAAGGTATGGCCTGTCTCATGCATATATGCACTAGCATAAACAGTATCTCTGTCTAATAATGGTCCATTTGCCTTTTTCTCATGGCCTCTGCTTGTAATATAAAAACTGTTTGAACGAAAGGCTGCACCTGCAACCCATGAGCTCGAGTGTATCAATACTCCATAGTGAAAGACCCCACGTCTCCAATTGTCCTCAGCATTATGAAGGAAATAGTTTTGATAAATATTATCAAGTTCATTTCGACCGATATCTTCATCAAATGGTATTGTTTCTCCGCCACCCATATTTCCGTCATCAAGATGATATACAATATTTTGCCGATCATAAGCCGTATAAAGCAAATCTTTAGATCCTTCTGGGAGTATACTAGCTTGGATTGAATCTCCATTCCCATCCATTTCGTCTAGTTCTACAAAGAGATCTTTACGGAAAGGATCAGAACCCCATTGTGCAGTCAAATATTCTTCAACGTTATCAAGACCATCTACATCAACATCTATGTTCTTATGATCATCCCAGATAAATGGATTATACTGCCAGCTATGCTCCACTGTATGATTACCATCATCGTGATGATGTTTGCGATAATATCCCCACTTATATTCCCATTCTATAGGAATACCATCTTTATCGGCATCTTCACCAGTGTTATCCATCTCAGGATCTGTTCCATAAGTGTTTACCTCTGTCCAATATGGTATACCATCTCCATCAAAATCATTCTGATAAATATCAAACCAAAGTTCACAATCCCTATCTCGTTGATAGATGCTGCCATCGTCACATCCATTGAGCCTACCATATCCACTTGCGTCATAACTCCAATGATTTACACTGTTAGAATCATCTCCAAACCAATGACCAGTTTTTATGCTATAAGATAGTTCCACATCATAACAATCTTCATAATTTTCATCGTTAAATGCAGTGCTAATGTCGCAGAGTTTATCTTCATCGCTATTCCAATCCCAGAGTTGAATTTTTATATCTACTATCTCTTCATCATCTGGAACATTAAGTTTTGCAGACCACCCTACATTGTCAATATATCTTGTATTGTGCCAAATCGGACTAGTAAACTCTTCATTATTGATAAATACCTTAATATAAAAATCAGGGTCGTTAAACCAATCGATTTTTTCTATTGTAGGGATTTGTTTATCAATTTTTTCCAGAGAACGTATCTTTTGGATTTCAACAGTCACTTCAACATCTACCAGCTGATCAAGATCTGTTTCATCTATACCTACTGCACTTACAGAAATCAATGTGCTTACAGGTGTTAATAAAATAGTCACAAAAATTAAGTACATCATTTTTTTATGTATTCTTTCCATTTTAAAATACTCCGATATAAAATACCTTACGTTACTTAAATATTTTGTCAAATATATATTTTAAAAATCAGGTAGTATATGAAACTAAAAACAAGTATCCCTATCAACTGTCAATGAATGGATAAGACAGGTTCACAGGTTAAATCCATTTAACGTTTTTTCTCCAAATCTGGAGACAAAACAGAACCAGAGATAAAACCCTATTGCAATGAATAATAATGTCTCAAATCCTAATAATATCATCTGAGTAAAAATTGCAAACACCTTTTTCCGCTGAAGATTGTATTGAGTGGATTAACTACTTTTCTCTCTTTTTATTCTTTCCCCTTCTAAATACAAAGCCATCATTGATCGTGCCGTTCTCCAAGAAGATGGGTATATTGGTACTCCTGCTGACTTTAGATCTATTACTAGGTCTTCGAATTCCTTTCCTCCAACCCAAGTTGCTAAAATTGGTTTTTTATATTCCTCATGAAGCTTTCTTTCTCTTACCATTTTAAGTATTGTTGCTGTAAATTCTTTTGGTCTTGCATATCCTCCATGTACTGATGCAACGATTATTCCATCGATATTTGGATCTTCCAATAATGCACGTGTTGCTGCTTCGTATCTGTAGAAACCTGCATCTGCTACTAGATCAACTGGATTGTTTGGTTTTACTAGATCTGGAAGTATCTTATCTATTGTTTTGTACGTTTTTTGCGAAAGTTTTGGTATAGTGAGACCATTTTCCTCACAAGCATCTGTAAGAAGAATGCCAAGTCCTCCACCATTTGTTATTATTCCGATGCGATTGCCTTGTGCCGGGAGTTGACCTGAGACAGCTCGTGCCATGTCGAATAATTCTATAATATCTCTACAGCGAATTCCGCCAGCCTGCTTAATTGCAGCATCGTATATTTTGTCACTACCTGCCATGGATCCTGTGTGGGATGCAGTTGCACGGGCGCCTGCCTTACTTCTACCTGCTTTCACTATAAGAACCGGTTTATTGCAGGCTTTTATGCTGTTCATGAAAGCACGTCCATCTTTAATTCCCTCAATATATAATCCAATAACTTTTGTCTCTGGATCTTGACTGAAATAGTCTATTAAATCATCATCATCTATGTCTAGTTTATTTCCTACGCCAATTATTTTTGAAATTCCCACAAATTCATTGTTAGCCAAGTAAATCATACCAATACCAAGGGCACCACTTTGGCTAATTAGTGATAAATTTCCTTTTCTCGGATTACCAAAAACAAAGGACGCATCCAGACTATCTGATGCATTTTTGTATCCCATAGTATTTGGTCCAAGTACCCTCATTTTTGAGTTTTCAACAATTTTTTTAACTTTACCTTCTAAATCATGGTTCCCAATTTCGCCGAATCCGGAAGATATGATGATGACATTTTCCACATTTTTCTGTGAGCACTCATGCATAATCTGCGGGACTATCTTTGCTGGAACTGAAACAAGTACAAGATCTATTGTACCTGGCACATCTGAAATTTTTTTATAACATTTTAATCCTAGTATCTCTTCTTCCTTTGGATTAATTGGATATATTTTGCATTCATAATCTGAAATGAGAATATTTTTTAATGCAGCGTGTCCTATCTTTGTAGTGTTTTTTGATGCGCCGATGACTGCAACACTTTTTGGTTTGAAAAAATTATCAAGTTTTTGTTTCATGAGATATCATACTCCCTTTAATATTATGCAAATCTTAGTTTAAACTTAATAAAGAATTGATTACTTAAATGATTAGTTTCGAACTCTTCAAATTTTCATGAATAATGAAGAATTTAATAACATCATTCTCAATTCTTGCCACGCAAAAATTTTTGTAATTATTCATTACCAATATAGAGTTTCATAGATTTGATAACTTCCGTACTATTCTTTGCTTTTCTGTAGTCTTCCAAAGGTTGTTTATTTAACTCTAGAAAATGAGGGCTCCATTTGTAACAGGTAAGTATTTCTTTTGCCTGTTCTACATGTCCCAAGATATATAGCGCAGCGGCAAAAGCCTCTAGAGTTGTTAGCTTAAGTATCTTACCATAATTAATTGGATTTACTGCAATAACAAAAGGTAAAGCTCTTGAAGTGTTATCTTGTGACAATTTGTCAAAACTTTTTTCTGCGTTTTTCCATGAACAGTCAATAGCAACTATACCGTTCTCTTTAGCGATTCTATCATCTTCTTTTGAAAGACTCTTTTTGGCAAATGGGTCTAATAGAATAGCATGTTTTGGCACTTTCCTAATATTTTGTTCAAGTTTTGCAAAACCTAATTTATGTAACTTTCTGGCACTGCATTTTTTGGGGTCATCTTCATTTGCATGGTATGCTATAAGATTTATTTTTCTTCTCATATCTCATCAATTTCTACATCTAGGGCAATATGGCTAATACCGGGGGCATATGATTTTATGTTTATGCATTTTATAAGTTCGGCTTTTCTATTGTATTTCTTAGCCGTTTTCTGTACAAATTCCAAAGATCTATCTGGAATTAATTCATTGGGACAAACATCATGGTAGTGAATAATCCCTGTTATTTTTTTTAGGCAGCTAAAAGCTGTCGGTAAAAATTTATATGTATCATTAAGGTAACCCATCAAAACTCTATCAGCGATATCCTTTGGAGCGCTATTTCTGTTATCTCCAATTAAAGGTTCAACGATTGTCGTTACATCATTTAAAACGATGTTTTTACATAAAAATTCATATGCAACAGTATTTATTTCACAGGCAAAAATTTTTTTTGGTTTACTATATACAGCCATTGGTATTGTGAAATAACCAATCCCTGCAAAAAGATCAACAACAATTTCATCCATGTTTGAAATATTTGCCATACGTAATCTTTCATGCATGTTTCCAGATGAAAACATTATTTTCGCAGTGTCTAAGTTGAATCGTATGCCGTTTTCCTTATGAATAGTCTCGGTATTTTTAGAACCATATATTATATCTACTTTGGGTGTTCGATTTGTGCCTATAACCCCACCTACATTGTTGAGAACTGTTTTACAAAGAAGAATTTCAGCATATTTTTCGCATATTATCTTCTGATATTCTTCAAGATTATGGTTCAATTTGATAATTAATATATCGCCAATTTTCTCCCACTTATCTGGAAGATATTTGATTAACTCTGAAGGAATATCTATCGAAAGTGATTTTTTAATTTGATTTGATGGAATTTCAATCATAACTTCATTAATTTAAATATATTATAACTATAAAATCCCATTCGCTCAAATTAATAGTTTTAATAGACCTGCAACAACTCTATTTACTAATATTTGTATATGTCCTTCAAATGGATATATTTCCATACGAACCACGTAAAAATCAAACAGCAATAATGCAAACAATAAAAAATACAATAAGAAAGGGAGAAAATATTGTTTTTGAATCAGGCACAGGATCTGGAAAGACGATATGTACTCTAACTGCAACCCTTGAATATGCTCTGAAAAATGATAAAAAAATAATCTATACAACTAGGACGAATGCACAGCAAAGACAGGTTATACTGGAGTTAAGGGAAATTCGAGATAAACTAAAAGATGGTAAGGACAAAATTTTTGGTGTTTGTATACAAGGTAGAGCTAATATGTGCATACTTGCTAGAAACGATCCAGATTTTGCCAGCGGATCATCAGAGGAACTATCAAAACTATGTTCAAATGAAAAAAAAAAAGTAAAATCTACCAAAGGAAAGGATAAAGGTTGCATATATTATAGAAATTTCATAGGTAAAAAAGAAAAAGTTGACAAAATTCTTGAATGGACTAAGGAACATCTTCCAACTGCTGAAGAAATTATAAAGTATTGTGATGGTAATAAAATATGTCCATATGAATTAAATAAGCTATTGGTCCGTGAAACGTCACTCATTATTGTCCCATACATCTATGTTTTTGATTTGGTGATCCGCAATACTCTTTTTGATTGGCTATCTGTGCCAGAGGAAGATATTATCTTAGTTGTCGATGAAGCACACAACCTTCCAAATTATATTCGAGATTTATTTTCAACACAACTAAGCATGTGGATGTTGAATAATTGTGTTATTGAGTCGGAGAAATATGGTGATCCTTCAATAATTGATGGTAAAACGCCAGTCTCAACTTTTTGTAGATCATTAATTGATATTGTTATAGATTTGAGAGACACTTATGTTTATGGTGTGCTTGAAAGTGGAATTAAAAGAGGTGATTTTAAGAAAAATGATGCATTTATCCCATCTCATGAGTTTGAGTCAGAGATTTTATCAAGACTTAAAATTAATAGCAAAATACTCCATGAGATTATTGGCGATTTAATAGCTTATGGTGAAAAAATCCAGGAGTATCGTCAAAAAGAAGATAAACTTCCCCGTTCGTATCTTCACAAACTTGGTATTTTTTTAGATTTTTGGATTAATCTTGAGATGAATCAATATGTAAAGTTGATTGTTGATGACCCACATGGTAGAAATCCTCGCATAGAAGCATTTTGCCTGGATCCGTCGATTGGAATGGAGATCATTAAAGAGTTCCATTCCTCGATTCATATGTCTGGTACTTTAGAACCTTTGGAGGAGTACCGTGATTCACTAGGACTTTCAGAACGTACTGAGTTGGTTTCATATCCTTCTCCATTTCCAATTGATAATAGAAGAATATTTTTCGTTTCCGATGTCACTACGAAATATTCTGAGATTGCTAGTGAAAAAAAAATCATTCCGAGAACTGGCCAATATATAACTGATGTCTGCAATGCATTTCCAAGAAATACTATGGTTTTTTTCCCAAGCTTTAATATTCTCTCTATGTTCCAAAATAAAGGTAGTTTTGATGATGTTCAGAAACGTTTGTACGTTGAAGAGCAAGGAATGTCTCAATCCTCTCTGATGGATTTGATCTCTGATTTTAAGAAATATGGATTAAGAAATGGAGATGGTGCTGCTCTCTTTTCAGTTATGGGTGGTAGAATAAGTGAAGGAATGGATTTTCCTGCAGAGCAACTGGAAATAGCAATGATTGTAGGTATCCCGTATCCCAAACCAACGGCTAGACAGAGAGGTTTACAGAAATATTATGATCTTAAATTTAGGAAGGGATGGGAGTATACTGTGGAGGCACCTACTGCCAGAAAACTTTTACAATCCATCGGACGCCTCATACGTAATGAAAATGATCGTGGTGTAGCTGTTATTATGGATAGGAGAGCATCACGTTTCAAAAAGTATATTATAGATTTGAAAGAATCGAAGAATCTCTTAGAAGATATAAGAAATTTTATGGAAGATTGATTTTTATTTAGGTAAAAGATTTGGGATTCCATCATCAATTTTATATGTGACTTTGCATTTTTTACAGTAAAATTTCCCCTCAATAATCTCTCTGTTTTCTTCCTTATCAATAGTTAGTTCTAAATCTTTTTTACATGTAGGGCAACAGATAATATCTATCAAGTCCTTTTTCATGATTTTCTGCATCTCCTCATTATTATGTTTTTTGAAAAAATCTAGAAATCTAGAATATTTCCTAAATACATAGCTCTTTTTCTTCCTATATTAGAATCCCACACAAATGCCCAATCTTCATCAGTATTTTTCTTAGTTTCTTCAACACCCTGGATATAGTTTTTAACCTGAGAATCCATCATATCTGCCTGGTGAAGTACGCATGCTTCGACAGTTTTTGGCATACGTGGAGAGCCAAACTCATATTTGCCATGGTGACTTAGTATGAGATGACATAGATGATTTTCTAAATTACGATCAAAATCTTTACCATTCTTTTTTAATTCATCAATTTTCTCACGGATCCATCTATCTCCAATTACTATATGTCCAATAAAATTTCCTTCTTCTGTTTTATCTATTGCTGCTGTTGTCTTATATTCCTTTATCTTTCCTACATCATGGAGGATTGCACCGGCTATGACTAAATCTTTGCTTATGCCTGGATACATCTCGCAAATGTTGTTACATAATCTTATTACTCCAACCGTATGTTCTAAATTGCCACCCACATAGTTATGGTGATGAACCATTGCAGATGGAGAATGTGTGAAATCATTTTCGAAATTCTTATCACTAAAAAATAAAGAAAGAAGATTTTTCAACTGTTCATTTTCAATATTTTTTATCTCCTTTTTGATATTTTCAAATAATTCTTTTGTCTTTTTTTCTCCTATGGAAGGGAGAAAATCTCCAATTTCATATTCACTTGGACTACATCTTCTAAGACCGCCCGTTTTCTCGTTAATGGATATCTCTGGCTTGTCTTCATATATCTCCACACTTCCAGATCTTATTTGTATTACATCTCCAACCTTAAAACTATCATAGAGTCTCTTAACACGATCTTTGTTATCTCCGCCCCAAAACTTGACACTTATTTCTCCAGTTTTATCTGTTGCGACAAAAATAAACCATGTACCTCTTTTATATGCTCTTGGAGGGCTTTTCGTTTTTACAGCAAATAGTTCATTAACTGCGTCATTTTCTCTGAGGTTTTCGATGTATTTTTCTTTATTCCTTTTACCAGTATCTGCATTTATCATTGTTTGTTCATCATGTTTTTTATCGTAACTATAAATATCTGTCATGTTCATTTTCCCCCAAATTTCATTGAGGTTTAATATCCTATAGTATTAAAGTTTATACGTTTTTCCTTCTTTATCCGTAGATGTTATTATGTCGATTTTTCTAAATGTATCTGAATTTCCTGAATGAGTATGGTGCGAATCTTATTTCATCTATCTCTTTGACATTTTATAAAATGTATGGTTTACTATGATCTACCATAGCAATTATTTTTCTAATAATTACCAACAAATAAAATTTATTGAAGAAAGAAAATGCAAGAGCGATTAAGAAGGATAAAAGAAGAAACTAATCTATTTTTCCTTTTGTTGGGCGAGAACTCTTGCGCGTTGTCCAACTGCAAAGAGCTTGGCAATAAAGGTAATTTCATTTGCCTCTTCCTTGCTTGATACCTGTCCTACAATCATCATATTAATCAATTTTATTGTTTCGTTTTTATGCTTATAAGGGCTTGTTGTACAGTTGTTACCAGGTTCCCTTGACAGTTATTATCAAAAATTTGTATGTATTAATATAAATATTTATTTTTCTGATTAGAAAACATAGAAACTATTAAAACACGGTATTTCATTAAGGAAGTGCAAGGGTGTCGTAACTATGACTGAAATCAATATTAGAGACATGCTTGCATCGTATGATAAAAAAGATATTACAATAGCTACTGTTTGTTCTCATTCAAGTCTTCAGATTTTTAACGGCGCCAAAAAAGAAGGTTTTAAAACACTCGGAATATCTGTAGGTGATAAAAAGAATTTTTATGATGCTTTTCCACTTGGAAAACCTGATGAATTCCTTATTGTAGATAACTATAAAGAAATTGTGAAACAATCAGAATATCTTAGAAAGAAAAATGCTATTGTTATTCCCCATGGCTCATTTGTAGAATATCTTGGAGCTGAAAACTTTTTAAGAATTGACATCCCAACTTTTGGGAACAGAAATGTGTTGATGTGGGAATCGGACCGTAACAAGGAAAGAAAATGGTTAGAAGGTGCCGGCCTTACCATGCCTATAGAGATAAAAGATCCACACGAAATTAACAAACCTGTTATTGTGAAGTATCATGGGGCTAAGGGTGGAAAAGGTTTTTTCATTGCTAAAACTTATGAGGAATTCTTAAGAAGAATACAAAAAAGCAAGCCTTTTACAATCCAGGAATTTGTTATGGGAACGCGTTATTATATTCACTATTTCTATTCTCCTATACAGGACAATGCATACAAACTAAGCAAAGGCAGTCTTCAATTGATATCGATGGACAGGCGGGATGAAACAACAATTGATGAAGTTCAGAGATTAGGTTCAATTGCTGAATTGGAAGAACTTGGCATACATCCCACATTTGTTGTGACTGGAAATATTCCGATTGTTATGAGGGAATCCTTGCTCCCCCGGGTTTTTGAAATGGGTGAAGCAGTTATTGAAAAATCCCTCCAGTTATTTGGGGGTTTAATCGGTTCATTCTGTCTTGAAACTGTTGTAACAGAGGATTTAGAATTCAAAGTATTTGAAATATCTGCTAGAATTGTTGCAGGCACTAACCCATATATTTCTGGTTCTCCATATTCCGAACTCATACAACCAGATATGTCTACTGGTAGAAGAATAGCTCAAGAAATCAAATATGCCATTAAGCATGATGCTTTAGATAAAATTCTCACATAACACTACTAGCCAGTAAGTGTTACCATAATCGCCATTTGTGCCCACATCCTATTTTCTGCTTCATCAAATATAACGGATTGTTTACCATGGGCGACTTCTTTTGTTACTTCATAGCCATAGTATGCTGGTAGGCAATGCAAAAATATAGCATCGGATTTAGCCTGTGTCATAAGTTTCTCGTCGATGGTATACCCCTGAAATTCTTTGATTCGTTTTTCCTTTTCTGTTTCATCTCCCATGGAAACCCATGTATCTGTTGCGATTACATCTGCATTTTTAGTTGAATCTTCTACTTTATCTGTAATTTCAACGTTCACATCAAATCTCTTTGCCTCTTCAACATAATATTCATCTGGCCAATACTGTTTTGGTGAAACAATCTTTACATTTATTCCTGCTATACCACAACCAAGTAGATATGAGTGTGACATGTTATTTTTCCCGTCACCGAGGTAAACGAAATTCAATCCCTTAAGTGTTCCTTTGTTTTCTTTGATAGTCATAAAATCAGTGATAACTTGACACGGGTGCTCCTTGTCGTCAAGTCCACTAATCACTGGGACAGTTGCATGTTTAGCGAGCTCTTTCATCGCTTTATTATATTTAGCGCGATACATTATAATATCAACATATCTTGATAACACCAAAGCTGTATCTTCTATGGTTTCTCCTCTTCCAAGTTGAATATCGTTTGTACTAAGAAAGATTGCGCGTCCTCCCAACTTGGTCATCCCAACTTCAAAGGAGACTCGTGTTCTTGTGCTTGATTTTTCAAAAATCATTCCAAGAGTCTTACCTTTTAGAATATCTATCGATTCACCATTTTTTGATTTATTTTTAAATTTTATTCCGATATCTATTATTTCTTCAAGTTCGTTTTCAACGTCTAACATTGAAATGAGGTCTCGTTTCATCGAATAGGGAATATAATTTCCTTCTTTAAACATATCGCTGTGGTAAAGTCTATATTCATAAAGATTATTCCTTTTTATGTTAAGATGGGAGTTGATATTGGAAGTCTGTTTAAGCACGAAAAAATCTCGTTTAAAGATTTACATGATAGAATAATTGTTATTGACGCTCACAATGTTGTTCACCAGTTTCTATCAAGTATTAGGCAACGAGATGGTACACCATTAAAAGATTCTACAGGTCAGATAACCTCACATCTCTCGGGACTTCTCCATAGAACTGCTAATCTTGTGGATGCACGAATACGTCCAGTCTATGTATTTGATGGAAAACCCCATCTGTTAAAAGCAAGGACGATTGAAGAGAGAAGAAAAAGAAAAGAATCTGCTGAGAAGGAATGGAAAGAAGCAATAGATGCAGGGGATCTTAAAAAAGCTAGGACAAAAGCACAACAGACATCGCGTGTGACAGATAAAATCATACAACAGAGCAAAGAGCTTCTAAGTGCGCTTGGAATTCCATATATTCAGGCTCCATCAGAAGGTGAGACACAGGCAAGTTATATGGTTAAAAAAGGAGATGGGTACGCCGTCGGCTCTCAAGATTTTGATTGTCTTTTGGTAGGATCACCTTTACTTATAAGAAATCTTACATTATCTGGGAGAAGAAAACTGCCTGGGAAGGAAAAATACGTCAAAGTGTATCCTAATCAAATAAGATTAGAACCAAACCTTAAATCCTTAGGCATTTCACACAAACAATTAGTTGATATGGCAATATTGATAGGAACTGATTTCAATGACGGAGTAAAAGGTATTGGACCAAAGAAAAGTTTAAATTTGATTAAGAAAATGGGTAATATCGAAAATGCAATAGCTACTTTTGGTGGTGTAAATTCACCAACTTTTGAGGAGATAAAAGAAATAAGAAAAATATTCTTAAAACCAAATGTTACTGATGATTACACTCTCGAATGGTCTATGCCAGACAATGAGAAAATTTTAAATATACTCTGTGATCAGCATCAGTTTACTCAGGAAAGAATTGAATCTACTCTGGAAAAGTTTTCAAATGTAGAACATATGATGAAACAGAAAACTTTGTTTTAATTTTTGCCTAATCTTTGGCCACTCTAAATTTATCAATTCCTTCAAGTAAGGCTAATTTCTCTCCATTGTCCCATTTGACCCATATAATGGCCTCGTTTTCTTCTTTTTCTATTTTGGAAACTATACCTTTAGATCCTTTTTCTAATTTTGTCCAAGTGTCATTCATAGTGATTAGCTCAACTCTATCTCCAACTTTTACTGTTTTTTTGTTTACCAATATCTCAACTCCACTACTATACGTACAAAACTGTACGCATGCGGATATCGGGATTTGAACCCGAGTAAATGGCTTGGGAAGCCACTATCATAACCACTAGATCATATCCGCTTAACAACGGAAAAAGAAATTGTTTTTAATATTTTTCTGGTGGTAAACTCTAAAAATAACAAAAGAAAAATATAAATTTTATAGTTACAATAGTTCTCCAATTCCTT
>RCNB010003007.1_pt1 | contig 12322 bp, 14 predicted proteins | sample 2041321 | NCBI WGS metagenome assembly RCNB01 (sample SAMN09708232, study PRJNA481090) | Marine sediment metagenome, whole genome shotgun sequencing project. | reverse complement strand
ACAGAAAAGGTAATTACAGATAAAGATAGTGGGATTCAAACAGGAATGTTAAAACCATTTAAAGCTGTAAAAACAACCTTAAAAGGTGAGTATGAAAATTTAATAGAAGCTCGTGAAACGGCGTATAAATTTTTAACTGAAAATAGTTTGGAACCTTTGGTTGGAACTCCTGCCTTAGAAGTTTATTTAACAGCTCCAATGAGCTCTCCTAACCCAGCTAATTGGCTCACAGAAATTTATATCCCCGTTAAAGAATACTATAGTCCCGTTAAAGAATAACATTTATACCTCATTGTACCTAAAACAATCTTGCACGTGATCATTTACCATTCCGGTGGCCTGCAGATGTGCATAGATAACAGTTGGTCCAACAAACTTGAATCCTCTTTTTTTCAGATCTTTCGAAATTGTATCTGACAATTCAGTTGTGGCAGGTATGTCCGCTAAACTTTGGTGATTATTTTTTATAGGGTTGCCGTTGGTAAAATTCCATATATATTTTGAAAAAGAACCAAATTCTTTTTGAACTTCCATAAAGGCTTGAGCGTTAGAAATGGTTGCCTTAATTTTAAGTTTATTTCGTATAATACCGGCATCTTGTAGTAAATTATTATATTCATTTTCACCATAACGAGCAATTTTCTTATAATCAAATTTATCAAATGCTTTTCTAAAATTTTCACGCTTTCGCAGGATAGTTATCCAGCTCAAACCTGCCTGAAAAGTTTCAAGAATTAAGAATTCAAACAGTTTATCATCATCATAGACAGGCACACCCCACTCGGTATCATGGTAGTCCATATATAAGGGATCAGTACCACACCACGAACATCTTATTTTTGTCATAATATAATGTCAATTTATGATTATAGACTCTTTTTTGTAGATCACATTTCTATCCTTCAGATAATTAATTATATAATTGAAACAAGATTTATATTTGCCCAAAAGTTCTGGCGGGAAAACACCTTTTTCTGTAAATAAACCATCTAAAAACATATTGGCTGTTGCAGTAGCCGTGTAGCCCGTACACCTTGCCATCGATGATGTTTTGGTTTCTTTACAATATTCATCATATAGATTATAAGTTATTTGCTCAATTTTACCATTCGTATTTTTTCCTTTTACTGTTACTTTCATAACAGTAATTTCTTCTTGTTCTTCCTCTAATTTCCATTCATTAAATAAGATTTTACTGGTAAAATCTAAAGGGGAAATTAATGAATTATTCACTTCGATCTTTTCGTTATTAAAAAACCCACTTTCTTTTAAAACCTTAATATATTCAACATGGCCTGGGTAGCGCAATGTTTTTTCCTTCATGTTTTTAATATGCGGCATGGTATAGATTATAGACCTTAATCCATCAGAATTAAAAGACTCTAGGGTGCCAACATTATCAAATTCAATATAATCACAATCCGTTAAAGCTTCGCGAATCACAAGTTCGCCATTTTCTATATACCGAGCCGGGCGTGTATATTCTTCAATAACGTCAATAGGCGAAAAAGGTGCTTTATAGTTAAATGGCCATTTTTTTACTTTTGGTAAACCTCCAACTAAACATTCAAAATCGGTAAGTTTTAATTCCTCATTATAATAGCCTAAAATAAAATTATCCATACCAGGTGCTACTCCACAATCAACTATGGCTGTTACACCCATTTTTTTAGCTAGGTCATCGAGATCAAGCGAATTTTCAGGAAAGAAAGAAATGTCGACTACATTCTTTTTTGCTTCTATAATGGTTTTTAATGTCTCAAACCCTAAAAAACCGGGTACTGCACAAATAACGAGATCAAATTGTGCAATTGTATTTTGTAGCTTAAGTTTATTTGTTACATCTTAAGGATTTACATTTACGTTTAATCTTTTCTAACGCATTTTGATTGTAATCTGAAACAGTAACATCATGGTTTTTTGACAAATCAATGGCCATAGCGCTTCCTACCATACCTGCGCCTAATACAATTACATTGCTCATTTTTTTTATTTAGTAACCAAATATAATGAATATATTGTATTGTTTTAATCGCCTTATCGGTGATAAAATGGCGGTATTAATTTGAACATTAACAACATATTTAAATTAAATTTATGGATTATGAAAAAGTTGTTATTTATTACCCTTCTTATTCTAAGTATTTTTAATTTAAATGCTCAACAAAGGAGCCAGAATAAGACAGAAACTAAAGTTGATTTTAAGATCAAGAATTTAGGCATAGATGTTAAAGGTAGTTTTTCAGAGGTAGATATAGTAAGTTATTTTGCCCCTTCTAATATAGACGACAGTTATATCAATGCAATTATAAAGGTTAGTTCCATAAATACCGGCAATGTCAAGAGAGATGAGCATTTATTCAAAGAAGATTTTTTTGATGTTGACAATTTTAAATATATAAAATTTGAATCTTCCAAAATTGAAAAAATATCAGAAACGAGTTACATACTTGAAGGAGAATTGACTATAAAAAACACGAGTAAACTAATTTCAATCCCTTTGGAGCTTACCGAAAATGATGATTCCTTATTGATAAAATCTAGTTTTGTAATTAAAAGGAAAGATTATTCTGTTGGCGGTAATACATGGGTATTAGGTAATAATGTGAAAATTATGGTAGTCTATAAAGCTAAGTTATAGATGAATAAAAAAGGAATTGATCTTAAAAAAGGCTTATATAAATCTTGTGTTGAATTTGTTGATCAACGTGAAGAGACCATAAATGTAATTATTACTTCTAATCATAACGCTTTGACCTCAGAAACTAAAAGCAGTGCCGGTGATAAGCATGAAACAGGAAGGGCAATGTTGCAACTCGAAATTGAAAAAGCAAGTCAACAATTAGATGGAATTCATGAAATGAGATTGATATTATCTAAAATTAGTATTGATGATATTTCGGAAGTCATAAAATTAGGAAGTGTTGTTATAACCAATCATGCCAATTATTTTTTAGCGATAAGTGCCGGAGAGATTAATATTTTAGGGATAAAATATTTTGCTGTTTCCACAGCTTCCCCTATTGGAAAATTGTTGTTAAGCAAGAGCAAGGGGAATGCATTTGATTTTAATCATAAATATGTCATTCAGGAAGTTTACTAAAATAATAATTCCCGCTATTAGCGGGAATTATTGAATAAAAGTATTATTTGATTTATTAATCTTTATATGTAGAATTCAATTCTTTAATTCCCATATTATACAATGTGAATCCAAAGATGTCAGCATATTGTTCTATGGTTTTACTAACTGGCGTACCAGCCCCATGACCTGCTTTGGTTTCAATTCTTATGAGTGTAGGGTTATTACCTGCTTGTTTTGCTTGTAATTCTGCTGCAAATTTAAAGCTATGAGCAGGAACCACTCTATCGTCATGATCTCCCGTTGTAACCAAAGTGGCTGGGTACCGCACCCCCTCTTTTACATTATGTACAGGAGAATACCCTTTTATATATTCAAACATCTCTTTACTTTGGTCAGAGGTGCCATAATCATAAGCCCAACCAGCTCCTGCAGTAAACGTATGATAACGTAGCATATCTAAAACACCAACAGCAGGTAAAGCTACTTTCATTAATTCAGGGCGTTGAGTCATTACGGCGCCAACTAATAAACCTCCGTTAGATCCTCCACGTATTGCCAGATAATCTGAAGATGTATAGTTCTTTTCAATTAAATATTCAGCTGCAGCAATAAAATCGTCAAATACATTTTGTTTTTTCATTTGTGTCCCAGCATCATGCCAAGCTTTACCATATTCACCGCCACCGCGTAGATTAGGTACAGCAAAAATGCCACCTTGTTCCATCCAAACGGCGTTAGTAATACTAAAACTAGGTGTTAAACTAATATTAAAACCACCATAACCATACAGAATTGTTGGGTTTTTCCCATTTAATTCTAATCCTTTTTTATGTGTAATAATCATAGGGATTTTAGTACCATCTTTTGATGTATAGAATACCTGATTTGATTCATAATTTTCTGGATTGAAATCGATCTCAGGTTTCCAATATAAATCGTAATTGCCTGAGTCCGCATCAAATTTATACATAGCACCTGGAGTATTATAATTGGTAAAAGAGAAATACATTTCTTTTTCCTCCATTTTACCTCGAAAACCACCAGCACTTCCTACTCCTGGTAATTCTATTTCTCTAATTAGCTTTCCGTCCATATCATATTGAAATACTTTTGAAACTGCATCAACCATATATTCAGCGAAGAAATATCCTCCACCAGATGACGGGCTCAGAACATTTTCAGTTTCTGGGATAAAATCCTTCCAGTTATCTGAAGATGGATTGCTAGCGTCTACACTCACTACTTTTTGATTTGGAGCGTTTAGATTCGTGGATAAATATAATTTACTCCCACGATTATCTATGATATAAGTATCGCTTTCTGTATGATCTAAAACAGTAACTAATTTAGAATTAGGATCAGTTAAATCTTTAAGATAGAGTTTATTTCCAGAAGTTGATATGGAAGCTGTAATTACTAAGTATCTATGATCTTCAGTTAAATAGCCACCAACATATCGATGTTTTTCAGCAGGAATACCACCAAAGATAAGTTGGTCATCTTTTTGTAAAGAGCCCAATTCGTGATAATATAATTTATGCTGGTCGGTTTTAGCTGATAGCTCACTACCTTTAGGTTTATCATAGCTCGAATAGTAAAACCCATCATTATTTTTCCATGCAAGGCCACTAAATTTTACATCTATAATGGTGTCTCCTTTGATTTCTTTATTGATCGCATCAAATACGATAACTTTTCTCCAGTCAGATCCCCCTTCTGAGATAGAATAAGCGGCCATAGAACCATCTTTTGAGAAACTTAACGATCCTAATGATGTAGTGCCATCTTCAGAAAAAGTATTTGGATCTAAAAATATTTCTTCTTTACCATCTTCTTTTTTTCGATAAACGACATATTGGTTTTGAAGTCCGTCATTCTTTCTGAAATACGTAAAATCTCCCTCCTTAAATGGACGAGTCAATTTTTCGTAATTCCATAATTTTTCTAACCTATTTTTTAATTCTAAGCGATATGGTATTTTATCTAAATATCCAAAAGTAACTTTGTTTTGAGCTTCTACCCAATCTCCTGTTTCTTCAGACATATCATCTTCTAACCAGCGATATGGATCTTTCACCTCGGCATCAAAATAAGTGTCCACAGTATCTACTTTTTTAGTTTCCGGATAGGTTAATTCCATTGAGAGTTCAGTTTTATTTTCATTTTTACATGAAATAATTAATAAGATTGTCAAAAAAAGAAATGCTAGTTTTTTCATTAGTTTATTATTTTTAATTAATCAGAAGGAATTTGCCATAATAACCATTAGTTTCAAAAAAGATTATACAACAGCACATTAGGTGATTAATATTTTTAATTTGAAGTCGTACAAAAGTATAAAAAAAAGGCATATCAACTTGATATGCCTTCATAAAATATTAATAAATTTTGCTTTTTAGAACAGTGATTTATAATGATTCCAATTAAAATAAATCAGTACAACTGTTAATAAAGAAACTACAGCTGCCCCACCAATTCCGGCCAAGTCAAACTTTAAATGATATAACAACATATTTACAGCTAGAGGTGCTATTACAACCAATGCAAATGGTACCCATTTATTAAAAATTAATAAAAGACCAGTAATAACCTCAAGAGCACCAATAAGAGGGAACATATAACCGGTATTGCCTAGTGCTCCCATGAAATCGGCAGCGCCTTCGGTAAGTTCAGGCATCGGCATAAAATTTAAGAATTTGTTAGCGCCAAAAACAATTAAAATTAGACCCAAAACAAGGCGAAGGGCCGTAGTGACTTTTGAATTCATAATAAAAATTTTAGTTAGTATATTTGATTTAGACGTACAAGTTACTAAATTCTAACAAAATGTAACTTAAGTAACAATAATATACGTTTAATTTGCGTCACTTTGTCGCATAAAATTAGCGGAATGGTTATTGCGCCAGACATTAAAAAAAAACAAAAATGACAGAATTATTGACTAAAGAAACTTTTTTAGAAAAAGTTTTTAATTTCGAAAAAAATAAAGAGTGGAAATTTGAAGGTGATTTGCCATGTATCATAGACTTTTATGCTGATTGGTGTGGGCCTTGTAAAATGATAGCACCCATATTAGAAGAATTAAGTGAAGATTATAAAGGTAAAGTGAATATTTACAAAGTAGACACTGAAGCACAACAAGAACTTTCTGCTGCCTTTGCTATAAGAAGTATTCCATCAATGCTTTTTTGTCCAAAAGAGGGGCAACCTCAAATGGCTCAGGGAGCTTTGCCGAAGCAACAATTAGAAGAAATTATTAAAGATGTTTTAAAAGCATCAAAATAAAAAAATGCCCGATTAAATCGGGCACTTTTTTATCAGAAGTAGTTATTTAAGAAACTACTTTATTAGTAATCAAATTGTGTTCAACTAGGTATTCAGCAATTTGTATAGTATTAGTCGCTGCACCTTTTCGAAGATTATCTGATACTATCCACATATTTAAGGTCTTTGGCTGAGATAGGTCTCTTCGAATCCTTCCAACAAAAACATCATCTTTACCTTCAGCATAAATAGGCATTGGGTAGGTGTTAGTATCAATATTATCTTGTACGGTCACACCGGGACTTTCATTCAAAAGTTTTCTAATCTCTGCAACGTCAAAGTCATTTTCGAATTCAATGTTTACATTTTCACTGTGCCCTCCTACAACAGGAATTCTAACAGCAGTAGCGGTAACCGCAATAGACTTGTCATTTAAGATCTTTTGAGTTTCTCTCACCAATTTCATTTCTTCTTTTGTGTAACCATTGTCTTCAAATACATCGCAATGTGGTATTGCATTTCTATGAATAGGATAGTGGTATGCCATTTCTCCTTTTTCTCCTTTATATTCATTTTCTAATTGCTGTACGGCTTTTACTCCGGTACCCGTAATAGATTGATAGGTAGATATTACCAATCTTTTGATCTTATATTTTCTATGCAAGGGTGCTAAAGCTACAACCATTTGAATCGTAGAGCAATTAGGATTCGCAATAATTTTATCATCTTCTGTCAATGAATTTGCATTAATTTCTGGGACTACTAATTTTTTGTTTTCATCCATACGCCAGGCAGAAGAGTTGTCTACAACAGTAGTTCCTACATCCGCAAATTTTGGAGCCCATTTTAATGAGGTGCTACCTCCTGCTGAAAATAAAGCAATATCAGGCTGCATGTCAACTGCTTGTTGCAAACCAACAATTGAATAGTCGTCGCCTTTAAAGGTTACTTTTTTACCAACTGATTTTGCTGAAGCCACTGGGATCAATTCTGTAACTGGAAAATTTCGTTCTTCTAATGCTTTTAACATTACAGTTCCTACCATTCCGGTTGCCCCAACTACTGCTATTCTCATATCTATTAAAATTTTAATAATTTAGAATGCAAAGGTCATAAAAAGATTAATAGTTATAATAACTTTTTATTTAAAAATTTGCTAAAGTTTAAAATCTATCAAATTTGATTAAAATGTTGTAAATTTTTTAATTAAAGGCCTGAAAACCTTATTTTTGAGCAAATTTTATAATAAATCATTCTTTAAAACTTAAAATTAGTATAGTATGCAACTGTACAATACATTAAGCGCTAAAGAAAGAGCAATGTTAATTGAGCGTGCAGGTAAACAACGCTTAACATTATCTTTCTATCAATATGCCAACATTGGTAATCCACAATTATTCAGAAATTATTTATTTGTAGCCTGGAACGAATTAGATGTTCTTGGAAGAATTTATGTGGCTCACGAAGGCATCAATGCACAACTTTCTGTGCCTGCTGATAGTTTTGATGATTTCAAGTTTCACCTGGATAGTATTTCTTTCTTAAAGAATGTACGACTGAATATTGCTGTTGAACAGGATAATAAATCTTTTTTAAAATTAAAAGTTAAAGTGCGCCAAAAAATAGTTGCTGACGGATTAAATGATGAAACATTTGATGTCACTAATATTGGCGTTCATTTAAAAGCAAAAGAATTTAACGAATTGTTGTTAGACCCGAATACCGTCTGTGTCGATATGCGTAATCATTATGAAAGTGAAATTGGGCACTTCGCTGGTGCTGTTACGCCTGATGTTGATACTTTTAGAGCTTCTTTAGATATTATTGAAATCGACTTGAAAGATCATAAAGAGGATAAAAACTTAGTAATGTATTGCACTGGAGGTATTCGATGTGAAAAAGCAAGTGCTTACTATAAGCATAAAGGATTTAAAAATGTATTTCAACTTGAAGGTGGTATCATTGAATATGTTCGTCAGGTAAAAGCTGATAGTTTAGAGAATAAATTTATAGGGAAAAATTTTGTTTTTGACCATCGAAGAGGTGAACGGATTTCTGATGATATAATCTCGAATTGTCACCAATGTGGTAAATCTTGTGATAACCATGTAAATTGCGAAAATGAGGCTTGTCATTTATTGTTCATTCAATGTGATGACTGTATAGAAAAAATGCAAGGATGTTGCTCTAAGGAATGCAAGGAGGTCTACAATTTACCTTATGTAGAACAAAAAGCGCTACGAAAAGGAACACATAATAGCAATAAAATATTTAAAAAAGGTCGGTCTGAAGTTCTGATCTACAAAAAATAAAATATACCGAGATGAGTAATAGAATTGAATTAATGGCTCCGGCAGGAAACTTTGAATCTTTACAAGCAGCGATAGACAATGGAGCGGATTCTGTGTATTTTGGAGTTGAACAATTGAATATGCGTGCAAGAGCATCCATAAATTTTACCTTAGATGATCTCCAGGAAATTTCCAGAAGATGTGGTGAAAAGAAAGTGCGAACTTATTTAACATTAAACACGATAATTTATGACCATGACCTTTCCGTTGTTAAAACTTTAATAAACAAAGCTAAAGAGGCAAATATTAGCGCTGTTATTGCAATGGATCAAGCTGTTATCTCTGTTGCTAGAAGTGTTAATATGGAAGTGCATATTTCAACCCAAATAAATATTACAAATATTGAAACGGTTAAGTTTTATGCTATGTTCGCTGACACAATAGTATTGAGCAGGGAGTTGAGTTTACGTCAGGTTAAAAAGATTACGGAAAAAATAGAGAAAGAACAAATAAAAGGTCCGTCAGGGGGGTTGGTTGAGATCGAAATTTTTGGACACGGGGCTTTGTGTATGGCGGTTTCTGGTAAATGTTATATGAGCTTACATGCATATAATTCTAGTGCCAATAGAGGGGCTTGTAAACAAAATTGTAGAAAAAAATATACGGTTATTGATCAGGAAACTGGATTTGAAATGGAGATTGATAATGAATATATTATGTCGCCTAAAGATCTATGCACTATTGATTTTTTGGATCAAGTAAGTGATGCTGGTATTAAAGTTTTGAAAATTGAGGGTAGAGGTAGAGCTCCAGAATATGTTGCAAAGGTCATAAAATGTTACCGGGACGCTATTGACAGTGTCGCCAATGGTACTTATGATAAAGAGAAAGTGATTGGGTGGATGCAAGAATTGGAGAAAGTATATAACCGAGGATTTTGGAATGGATATTATTTAGGGCAAAAATTAGGGGAGTGGAGCAAAGAATCTGGTTCACATGCAACTCAGAAGAAAGTTTATGTGGGTAAAGGCATGCATTATTTTCCAAAAGCAAATATTGGTGAATTTAAAATTGAGGCCTATGATATTAATGTGGGTGACACTATTTTAATAACAGGGCCAACAACAGGAGCTGAAGAAATGAAAATTGAAGAGATGTTTGTAAACGATATTAAAGATGAAAATGCCTCTAAAGGTGATTCTGTTACCATACCATTGAATTTTCGTATTCGCCCATCTGATAAACTTTACAAAATTGTGGCAACTGAATTTGCTCAAGCATAATGGTTGTTATAACATTACAAAGAGCTAAATGTATCGGTTGTAATTATTGTGTTGAATTGGCACCAGCTCAATTTCAAATGTCAAAAAAGGATGGAAAAGCAGTTTTACTTCATGCCAAAGAAAAAAAAGGATTTTATACCCTAAAATCTCTAGATGATTCGATGTTAGATAATGCCATTAAGGCTAAAGAAGTGTGTCCCGTTAAAATAATATCGGTAAAAACTAAGTGATTTTATTAGTCGTGCAATACGAAAGTTATAATTGCAAAAGCAGCAATAACCAACACAATACCCAACCCAACGATCCAAACATTTTTATAATATTTTTTATGCAGTTTTAGGTCTTTCCTGTAGCTCCATATTAAAAGGGCTGCAAAAGCGAGAATAAAGAATAGTGCAAAAAATTGTTGCCCGGTACTAAACATTTTTCTATTATATTTATCACCGCAAAAATACTGTTTTTTGCTGATTTAATTTAAAATGTATGAGCAAGAATGCTGTAATATTTGGAGCTACTTCTGGTATTGGTCAAGAACTGGCTAAACTGTTAGTAGAGGATGGCTATAATGTAATGATTACAGGCAGGCGTTTAGAGCGCTTGCAAATTATTCAATCTAAAAAGCCTGAGCAATATAGAATTAAACAACATGATATTACTGATATAGAAGCCACTAAAAAAGTATTTGAAGATTTGCCTGACATTTTTGACAAAATTGATCTGATAGTACATAATTCCGGTATTATGCAGCCAAATTTCGATTTAGAATGGGAAAAAGATTTTCCTACATTACAGACGAATGTAGTTGGTGCAACAATGGTATATCAACTTGCCTATAATTATTTTAAGGAGCAAGGCCATGGTCATTTAGTTGGAGTAACATCAGTGGCTTCAATTCGAGGAAACAGACAGGTAGCAGCATATCATGCCTCTAAGGCATTTCAGGCAAGTTATCTAGAGTCTTTATGGATGAAAGCTCAACGAACTAAAAAAGTTAAAATTCATGTTACGAATATTTTACCCGGCTATGTTGATACTGATATTATAAAGGGAGATACGTTTTGGATGGCATCAGTTGATAAGGCTACTAAACAAATTTATACCGCTATTAAGCGTAAAAAACGTAAGACATATATTACAAAACGTTGGGCAGTGGTCGCATTTGTAATGAAAATTGTTCCTACCAGATTATTAATGAGATATTTTTAGACAAACAGATGAAAAAAAAGATAAAAGCCGTAAAAAAGTTCCACAAAGCTTTTGGTATCGGCTACGAAAAAGAACCAATAGCTAAGTTGCCAGAGAAAAAACTTCAATTGCGATTTGATTTAATGGAAGAAGAAAATCGAGAATATTTGGAGGCCGCCAGAAATAATGATCTGGTTGAAGTGGCAGATGCTTTAGGAGATATGCTGTATATATTATGTGGTACTATTTTAGAACATGGAATGCAATATAAAATAGAAGAAGTTTTTAATGAAATTCAGCGAAGTAATATGAGTAAATTAGGTGCTGATGGTAAACCTATTTACCGTGACGATGGCAAGGTTATGAAAGGGCCAAATTATTTTAAACCTAATATTTCGACAATTTTAGATAAATAAAAAAGGCTTTTAAAAAGAGCCTTTAAAATATTATTTTACAAGATAACGCCAACCAAATTTATCTTCGGCACGGTTATATTGAATATCTGTAATACGTTTTTTCAAGTGTGCAGCATAACTATTCTCAATTTCTGGCAGATCATAATCTTTATTTCGATGCCCAAAAACAGATATTGGAGAAATAACTGCAGCAGTACCAGCGCCAAACATTTCTTTTAATGAACCATTATTTGATGCTTCAATTAGTTCTTTTACTGTGATTTTTCTAATTTCAACTTTAATACCTTCATCCTTGGCGATCTCTATAATACTTTTACGTGTAATACCATCCAAAATTCTGTCACTGGTAGGAGCCGTAAGTAACGTATCTCCAAAAATGTTCATCGCACCCGCTTCTTCTATAAATTCATGAGTGTTGTCATCTGTCCAAATTACTTGATGATATCCTTTTTCAATAGCGAGTTGTGTTGGATAAAATTGACCTGCATAATTACCTCCTGCTTTAGCAAACCCTACTCCTCCGTTGGCAGAACGAGAATATTTCTCTTCGATCAAGACTTTTACTTTTCCTGAAAAATACGGGCCAGAAGGAGAACAGGCAATTATAAATTTATATTTGTCAGATGGTGATGCATGAAACCCATTTCCTGTAGCAAAAACAAAAGGCCTCACATATAAAGAACTGCCTTCGGTTTTAGGGATCCAATCGCTATCAATTTGCAATAAGGTTTTTAAACCATCCATAAAATATTCTTCTGGAAATTCAGGTATTGCCAATCTTTTTGAAGAAATATTGAT
>RCNB010002098.1_pt1 | contig 12323 bp, 9 predicted proteins | sample 2041321 | NCBI WGS metagenome assembly RCNB01 (sample SAMN09708232, study PRJNA481090) | Marine sediment metagenome, whole genome shotgun sequencing project. | reverse complement strand
CCACTCCTGACTGAAGAATTTTCGCAGATGTTTAACTTTAATAGGTGCATTTCTGAATTTGCGTTCTAAGGTCTTTTGGGCGAATATTGTTCGTAATCCACTTTTACTGTTGCTGTAATAATCTAAGTAATCCTCTATAGCTCTTTTTGCATCATCAGTAAAAAAGGCTACCCTACTTCTCTTTGTTTTAGTTGTATGGTTATTCTGAGGGTCATGCTTAACGAGTATCTTATTATGATTCAAATCAATGTCCTCTTCTGTTAAACTATATAATTCTGTAGCTCTTAATCCACTGGAACAACCAAGAAGAATTAAAGCTTTTATTCGTAGAAAAGAATCATCGTTATTAAAATATACAAGTGTCTCGTTAATTTTTTCCAAAGAAACCCGAATGGGAGTATAATATGGGTCTGCTGGGAGTGTAATCTCATCTGCCCAATCGATTTTCAGGAACTTTAGGAAACGTCTTAACTGAAACATTTGTCGCTTATAGTAAGCTACAGAGCTTTTCCTTTGAAGCTCCTTGAAATATTCAATGCTTTTTTGCTTGTCGACAACAGAAAGTATATACTTTTTGTAGTTTTTTAAGTAAATTTCTACTTGTTTTAGATGTGATTTTGTAACTCCTTTTAGCTCTAAAAAAGAAAGATACTCTCCTATAGACTTGTCAGTAATTCTATCTATGGACTGGGCGGGATTTGAACCCGCGGCCTCTACCTTGCGAAGGTAGCGATCTTCCGAACTGATCTACCAGCCCCTAAAACAAAAAATGTAAACAACACGATTATTTGACTGTTTCTCCCTTAACTGTACTTCACTAATCTTTTATTTTTTGCATTTTTAAGAGCTTCGACAACAACTAGTTTTTCACCCATCATAAACTTTTCAAGTGAACCGCCACCTGTACTGATATGGGACATTTTATCTCTGAGATTCATCTGTTCCACTGCTGCGACGGTATGTCCACCACCAACGATAGAAAATGCATCTGAATTTGCTACAAAGTTGAATATTTCCGTTGTTCCTTTCTTGAATAAAGGTTTTTCAAAAACTCCACAGGGGCCAGATAAAAAGACAGTTTTCGCCTCTTTTAAAATTTCCTTGAATTCCGCTATAGTTTTTTCACCTATGTCAAATAAGTTATGTTCACTTGGCAACTCATCAAGTGTTATTTCCCTTCTTTCTTCATTTTCCGATACTGCAAAATCCACTGGGAGATAAATATCATTTTTAAATGAAGTTAAAACTTTTTTGATCTCTTCGAATTGTTCTGGTTTTCCTTCTTCAAGCAATGCTGATTCATTCTTTTCCCCAAGATTGTAACCTTCTGCTTTTAAGAATGCATTGGCAGGCAATCCGGTGAGCATAACCTTATCTGCGGTTTTGTTACTTAGAACACGTTCAATAGTGACAATCACATCAGAAAATTTTGCCCCTCCAAACAAAAATATGCATGGTTTTTTAGGATTTTTTACAACTTCCTCTAGCGTCGTAAGTTCTTTTTCCATGAGTCTGCCAACACATGATGGCAACACTTCAGTAAAACCAATGAGCGAACATTGAGCCCTATGGGCCGCGGCAAAAGCATCGTTTACAAAAAAATCAGCCAATGGATACAGGTTTTGTACAAGTTCTGATTTTGCATGTTCTTCAGCAGATTTTTTTTCTGTTTCACCGGGGAATTTCCGGACATTATCTAAAAATAGCACATCTCCGTAACCAAGATTTTTTATTGCATCTTTTGCTTTCTTTTCAAAAATATCATCCACAAATTTCACTTCTTTTCCCAGCAATCCTTCTAATGCATTTGCATGTTTTTCCAAAGATATGAAATCCCAGCTCCCATGTCTTCCCTGATGGGCAAGTATTACAATTTTTGCGTTTTTTTCTATTAATTCTTTTATTGTTGGAATAACAAGCTTGATTCTTGTAGTATCAAGAATTTCAAGGGTGTTTTTGTCAAGAGGCATATTAAAATCTACTCTTAGCAAAACAGTCTTATTTTCTACGTCAAAATCATCTAAAGTATTGAACTCTTTCATACAGCAAAACCTCCACAAAAAAACGTTATCGTGAGTATTTATTTAAACATATAGCATATCTGAGGCGTATCTATCTATTTGTATACCTCTTTTACCATTTCAAATTCGTTTGTTGTTTTATAGTTGCCTGAATATACATAGTTTATCAAATCTACGAGTCTGCAGGAGTAGCCCCATTCGTTGTCATACCATGAAAGTATCTTGAGAAAGTTTCCATGTTCTCCATTTACCTTGGTGCTTAATCCATCTATAATTGCAGAATGTGGATTACCTACTATATCAACTGAAACAAGCGGCTCCTCAGAATATTGCATTATTCCTTTGAGATGATATTCAGCCGCGTTTCTAAATGCGTTATTAATTTCGTCCTTGGTTACATCTCTTTTCAAGATGCAAGTGAAATCTGTTAGGGAGCCATCTGGTGTGGGAACTCTAACTGCCATTCCATCAATTTTTCCTTTCAGTTCTGGTATGACAAGAGTTACTGCTTTTGCAGCACCGGTTGTGGTTGGGATGATTGAAACCGCAGCAGCCCGCGCCCTTCTGAGATCTTTATGTGGGAAATCAAGGATGCGCTGGTCACCAGTGTATGAATGAATAGTTGTCATAAATCCTTGTTCAATCCCAAAATTGTCGTTTAAAACTTTTACCGGTGGTGCTAGACTGTTGGTTGTACATGATGCATTTGATATTATGTTGTGTTTATCCATATCATATTGGTGTTCATTTATACCTAATACAATTGTTAAATCTGGGTCTTTTGCTGGAGCAGAAATAATCACTTTTTTTGCCCCTGCTTCAAGATGTTTTGATGCCCCTTCTCGCGTGCGAAATAAGCCCGTAGATTCGACAGCAACGTCAATATCTAGGTTATTCCAAGGTAGCTTTGAGGGGTTCACTTGTGAGAAAAATTTAATTTGTTTTCCATTAATTTCTATGCCATCTTCTTTGGCATGTATCTCGCCATCAAATTTCCCATATATAGAATCGTATTTGAGAAGATGGGCGAGTATCTCAGTATTTCCGAGATCGTTTATTGCTACTATTTCAAACTTTTTTCCGTATTGAGAATGTTCTAACGCTGCTCGTAAAACATTTCTTCCTATCCTTCCAAAACCGTTAATTGCTACTCGAATCATCCCTTCCACAAATTCACAAATATTGCGACTCTATATAAGCCTTCCGAAAAGATATGTTGGAGCAGCATCCGTTATTATAACTGGTGTAATTTTCCCCATCTCTGCTTTTTCTCTGATTACAACAGGTTTATAGTTTTCTGTTCTACCTATGACTGTATTGTTTTTTCCCTTTTCAGTTATAAGTACGGTATATTTTCTCCCAACATGTCTACGGTTGTTTTCCTTTGATAATTCGATACATAGTTTGGTTAAAATTTTTGAGCGTTCTTTGGCCACATCAGTTCTTACTCTACCTTTCATTACTTTTGCTTTGGTATGGGGTCGTGAAGAATACCGCGTAACATTGGTGATATCGGGTTTTACAGTTTTTAGCAAATCGATTGTATGTTGAAATTGTTCATCTGTTTCAGTTGGAAAACCAACAATGATATCGGTTGAAATGGTAGGATCTCCATAGTTATCTCTAAATTTTTTAATTATTTCTAGAAAGTCATCGACTGTGTATTTTCTATTCATTTTTTTCAATATGTCATTGTCTCCAGATTGAACTGGTATGTGCAGAAATTTGTAAATTTTGGTATTATTGAAGGCTTGAATGGTAGAATCAAGATTTTTCAAGATAGTATATGGATTCGTCATTCCAACCCTTATTCTATACTCTCCTTCAACTTTACAAACGCTAGTTAGAAGCTCACCAAGAGTATGATCTGAATCTAGACCGTACGAACCGGTATCCTGGGCAGTAAGTTGTATTTCTTTGCAGCCCTGTTTTAATGCAGAGCATACATCTTGTACGACTTCATTTATTGGATAACTTTTCAATTTGCCTCTTGCAATGGAGGTAATGCAGTAGGAACATGAGAACATGCATCCTTCAGCGATGGAAATAGGGGCAGCTATATTCGCATAATATTTTGGCAAGAGTGTTTTATTTCTCGTTTTGAAGGATACTTTTTTGCCATCCAGCAGATCAAGAATGTTATAAACATACTGGGGTGGTAGTAACTGTGCGTTTGGTACAATGGATTTAACTAAATCAGATTGAACAGATGCCATGCATCCAGTTACAATGATCTTCTTACCTGTTTTTTTAAATTCCCTCAGCCGCGATAACATCCGTTGTTCGGTGGTTCCTATAACCGTGCACGTAAGTAGAATAATTACATCAGAATCATCTATTTTTTCAACGATTTCATGACTTTTTTCTTTTAAAAGACCTTTTACTAGACTTGCATCACTTTTATTCGCCGTGCAACCGTAAACCTCTAGGTAAATTTTCATAAACTATGTTTGCTAAGAGTAGATTCCCTATTTAATTGCTTCTTCAAATCGATTCAAAACAAAATCTTTGTCTAGATTTGATAAAAAGTATCCCGCACGAGGTCCATTCTCCTGTCCAAGCAGGATTTGATAAATTGTTTTAAAAGCCGTTTTCATCTGAATTTTCTCATTTTTTGATGTTTCATGGATTGCATTGTGGATGTTTTCTGCTTCCCATGTAGGGGAAGATAATGTTACCGCAAGTGATGATAGAAACTTTTTTTGTTCCACCGTTAGTTTTACATTCGGCATGTTCTTTTTCACTTCAAATTTTACCATATCTGGCGCAAAATGACCTAGCCAGTATCTTACATTTTCTGTTCTTTGTTTTAAATGCTCCTCGTCTTCCTTTTTCAAACTCTTTGAAATTTGTCCAGTTCGTAAAAGGATTTTTTTCACTTCGTCCCAATTTTTTCCTATTTGGGCAATGGTCACTAAATGTCTATATGGAAGTTGGTATGGAATGGTTTTTGGAATACGATAAGGTTGTGAAAGTTCATAGGTTTTCTTCAAGTCTTTCATTCCTTTGGTTTCTTCTTCTTTTCCAAAATATGCTCGTTCCTCTTTATCATATTCGTCAACCAGACTAAGTAAACCAAGTCCCGAGTCAAATACAATGTGTTTATTCGGCTGGTTTTTCATAAGTAAAAATCTTAATACCTCTGGAGGGGTCATTTTCAGCATTTCTTCAGAACTTAAAGCGGTACCTTTGGAGCTATGCATTGCACCTTTCCCTTTTAGCAAGATGAATTCATAAACAAGTAATGCTGGGTGAGGGTAGTCATATATTTCTTCCACAATTTTTGCTCCAGTATCTCTTGCTCCACCTGCTGTGGCAAGATCTTTTCCGCACGGTTCAAATGTTACACCAAGCATCTTCCATCGGGCAGGCCAATCAACTCTCCATGGAAGTTTTCCAACATTTCCTTTCCTTATATCTACTTCTCCCTCGTATCCACAATTGCATTTGTATTCGATAATTGGATACTCATATAGAATTGGTTTTGCAGTAGACAGTCTCCCACATTTTTCACATTGAATGTTAAAAGGAATCCACTCTTTTGGGAGTTTTCTCTTCGATATTTTTTCTATAATTTCCCTTATTTTGTCGACATTTTCTAAAGCTATTTGAATTGATTCTTTGTAATCTCCATTTTTATACATCTCGCTTGCTCGATAAACGAGTGGTTTTACCCCGATTTCCTTCAAAGAATTTAAAAATGAAGTCAGATAATGATCTGCATAACTCTTGTGATCTCCGCATGGGCACGGAATCTCAGAGATGGGCTTTCCAACGTATTTTTCATAAGATTTGGGAAGATATGGATAGACCTTTCTCAGAGGATCGTAATCATCCGCAACGTAGATAAGATCAGCATCTACACCTTTATCAGTCAGTGATCTGTAAACTGCATCTGTTGTTAGAATCTCCCGCATGTTTCCAATATGGATAGGTCCAGATGGAGTTATCCCTGTAGCCAGAACATGTTTCCTGTTTTCTTTAACTAGCTTATCCGCTAAAACGTCAGCCCAGTGCATTGTTGATTTCTCCAAGAGATAAAACTGGATTAAATCACTCTTGCTCTTATGAGTGCGCGGAGAGGTACTCCTGATATGTCGTTCTGAACCTTTTTATTTAAAACAGCCAGGCACAATATAGGTTTACCCTTCTCAGTTTTTGTGGTTTTTATGGCACCTTTAAAAGTATCACCAGTTCCTACTACGTCGTCCACAAAAACAACGTTCTTTCCTTCTATACTTGCGTAATTTGAGGAAAAAGCTCCTGATTTTTCATAATGTGGTCGGAAAACTGCAAGTTCAAATCCTAATTTATCTGCAACGAACGTAGCATATGGAATGCCGTTTATTGCGATACCAACAATAGTATCAATCTCAAGATCTCTATTCTCTTCTTCCTCTAATAAAACATCACATAAAGCGTCTGAAATAGCTGCTATTCTTGATGGATATGCACCAATAGAACGCCAACCGATTTTTACTTCTCCCTCTGGTTTTTTCTCTTTACCTTTGTTCAAGAGCCATACTGCTGTTTCTTTGGATACATTTAGTTCTTCTGCAATTTCATGAGTCGTAAGTCCACTCTCTTTATACTTCAACGTTTGTTTTATAAGAGCATCTATTTCCTTCATTTGGCTACACCTTTAGCTACGTATATATACTCAATATTTAGATGTTTTCCTACGACAATAGAAAATTTGCGAGATTTTTGGGTGATAAATGGTACAAGAGTCCCACGATTTGCAAAACTTTATCCATAGAAACACTAAAATATCATAACCTTATGCTACGATTATAAATTGTGGGTTAGTGAATAGTAATGGCTAAAGATAAAAAAGGAGAAGGATTTCATTCTTCAGCAGGATTAATACGATATTTTGATGCAGAAGAAAAAACATCACTCAAAATACCACCATGGTTTGTTATGGCAATGTGTGTGGCAACAATAGTAGTAATAACTGTTGTTCACATAACCGTGAAATTATAGAATTTTTTTTCATAATATTGTTTTTGGCTGGATTCAGATAGAATGTTGCTACCAGTGTCATCTAGATAAAGAAAAACATATCAAAAGTGGAGAATATATAATAAAATCTTTATTTTTTGTTCAACAAATATTTATATGTGTACTTCCTCATATAATGTGGAGTAAAAGAAATGAGTAAACTTAGCCTAACTATGAAAGGAACGATTTGCATGGTGGTGTGTCTATTTTTGTCAACTACTGCCTTTTCTTTGTTGGGCGTTTCTCAATCGGATTTACAATATATTCCTGTAAATACTGCACCGTATGAATATTTTACATACTCAGAAATGACAGATTTATTCCATGATCTAAGGGAAAATCATTCTGACATCATGTCTTTGACTTCGATTGGTAGAACGTATGAAGGTAGAGACATTTGGATGGTAAAACTCTCAGATAACGTAGATGAAGATGAGAATGAACCAGGGGTTTTGCTTATGGGTGCTCATCACGGTAATGAAAAGCCATCTTTTGAGGTTCTGATTTTTTTTATTCAACATATGGTTGAAAATTATGGAAAAGAAAACATAGATGATGATCAGGATGGGCAAATAAGTGAAGATCCGATTGATGGTATTGATAATGATGGTGATGGTCTTGTTGATGAAGATCCCTCTGAGGCTAGAGTGCGAGCTGCTATTGACAACACTCAGATATTTTTGATTCCTATGGTGAGTCCAGATGGTGTTGAAGCAAACTCAAGAAAGAATTGTGCTCCCAATTACGGTTCCTTTGGGTTGAGGAAAGAGATTACATCTTATGGAGTTAATTTGAACAGAAACTATGGATATGACTGGTATTTATATCGTGTGTTTCCGATGAAGTATCATTTTTTAATGAATGCATTGGATTTTAGCTTTAATTATAGGGGACCGGATCCCTTTTCTGAAAATGAAACCCGGGCAGTAAAAAATTTTGTTATGTCTCACAATATCTCTATTTCTCTGTCTTACCATTCATATAGTGAGGTTATCTTTTATCCATGGATGCATACATCAAAACCTGCGCCAGATGAAGATCTTTTTATTTCAATTGGTGAAAACATGTCACAGATAAATAAATATCGTCTTATAACTGGTGGGAATTACATTATTCCTCGATATGGAGGTACATTAGGTACTTCTGAAAATTGGTTATATGGGGAAAGAGGGATCCTTTCATTTACAATGGAACTTTGTAAAGAATTTGCACCATCTGATCCAGATATTGTACACAATGTATGTTTATCACATGTCGGCGTAAATTTGTACATCTGTGAGCGATCGTCTACCGTAGGGGAAGAGATACTGACTATCTAGGAATCGTTTGAATTTTATCAACAATATTCTCTGAATTTATCATGTAGTTGTAAATTTAGGCATACCAAAATTTATTTATACTAATTTGAACATAGTATAATTTAGGCAAACCTAAAAATCTGTGGTGAATAATATGGAGCATCAAGACATATCTCTGTTGAATCTCTCAAGAAACAAAAAAGCGAAGATAACCGTGATACATGGGGGGCATGGCCTACAACACAGACTAAACTCTATGGGAATCAGGAATGGAAAGGAAATTAAAGTTGTCTCAAAGCAACCATTTCGGGGACCACTAACTGTAGAAATATGCGGCTGTCAAATGACTTTAGGTAGGGGCATGGCACGAAAAATTATGGTGGATGTGTTGCAGTGAAAAAGATTGTCTTAATGGGAAATCCTAATGTTGGGAAAAGCGTGGTTTTTTCGAGACTCACCGGGGCAAATGTAATAGCATCAAATTACCCAGGAACTACGGTGGATTTTTCAAAAGGTAAGATGAAAATAGGTAAAGAATACGTCGAAATTATCGACGCTCCAGGAACATATTCTCTTGAACCTACAAACAAGGCAGAAGAAGTCGCTCTAAAAATGCTGAAGGAAGCTGATGTTGTAATAAATGTCGTGAACGCAACAAATTTGGAGAGAAATCTATATCTGGCTCTTGAACTGCTTGAAAGAGACATACCAGTAATTATCGCTCTGAATATATGGGATGAAACACATCATCTGGGAATACAAATAGATGAAAAAAAACTGGAGAACCTACTTGGCATTCCTATCGTTCCAACGGTTGCACTGACTGGAGAAGGTATAAAAACACTTGTTTCTAGGATAAAAGAAGCAAAAACCAATGAAGAAATAAAACCGACAAGCAGAGAGGGTAGATGGATAGAGATTGGATCTCTTATCAAAAAGGTTGAACGAGTTGAGCACCGACACCACACAATCAGAGACCGAATTTCCGATTTGACTATTAGGCCGCTTACTGGTCTTCCTCTTGCTGCTGGTATTATATTCCTTTCATTTTGGATCGTACGTCTTATTGGTGAGAATCTCATTGGGTATATATTCGAACCATTGTTTGAAGAATTATATAGACCAGTGATCACTGGACTCAGCAACTGGTTGGGTCCTGGTTTTATTCATAACCTACTCATTGGCCAATATGGGGTTGAAATTGATTTTGTTGAATCTATGGGGATGCTTACAACTGGTCTCTTCGTTCCAGTTGGTATGGTTTTGCCATACATAATTGCATTTTACTTTATGCTTTCAATCCTGGAAGATACTGGATACATGCCCCGGCTTGCTACATTGTTGGATAATGTTTTCCATAAGTTAGGAATGCACGGTCATGGAATTGTGCCCTTGTTTCTTGGCCTTGGATGTAATGTGCCTGGCGCCTTATCGACAAGAACTCTAGAGACAAGAAAGCAGAGATTTATTTCGGCGACATTACTTGCTATTGCCGTGCCTTGTATGGCTCAGACCGCAATGGTGTTTGGAATCCTTGGACCATATGGTATACACTACATTGGTTTGGTGTTTTTCACGCTTGCAATTCTCTATATCGTTATGGGACTTATAATGAATAAGTTTGTCAAAGGTGAGAGTCCCGAGATTTTCCTTGAAATACCATCATACCGTCGTCCAAGTCTCAAGGTTATACTAAAGAAAACATGGATGAGAGTTCGTTGGTTTTTAAGAGAGGCAATACCGTTTTTGTTTGCCGGTGTTTTGGTAATTAATATTTTATACTCCGTTGGATTTCTCCAATGGTTGGGAACTGCTATGTCGCCAGTAATGCAAGGGCTATTTGGATTGCCGGGTGAATCAAGTGTTTCTATGATAGTTGGATTTCTAAGAAAAGATCTTGCTGTTGGTATGTTACTTCCATTAGGGATGAGTCCAATGCAGCTGGTAATTGCAACCACCATGCTTACAATCTATTTTCCCTGCGTTGCTACATTCGCAGTTCTTGTCAAAGAACTAGGAATAAAAGACATGGTGAAGTCAGCAGCTATAATGATAGGAACCGCTGTGACCGTGGGATTCATTCTAAAAATAGTATTGTTGGGAGTATAGTATGAGGAAAAAAACAATCGAAGACTATGCAGAGCTCATCTATATATTGCAGGGTAAGACAGGAAAGGTTCATACTAATGACGTAGCTTCTGCCTTAGATATATCACCTTCAAGCGTCACAGAAATTTTTCAAAAATTAAGCGATGAAAACTATATCAATTATGAAAAATATAGCGGAGTAACCTTGACTTTAAAAGGAAAAAAAATAGCTATTGAAACAAAAAGAAAACATGACACATTGAAGAAATTTCTCATGATTTTGGGAATCACTGAAAAAACTGCTGATGAGGATGCCTGTAAAATAGAACATATTGTGACTCCAGAAACAATGAAGCGGTTAACAAAATTTGTTGATTTTGTGCAAAAGTTTAAAGAAGGACCGAGATGGCTAGATAACTTTGAACATTTTTATGAAACTGGGGAGTATTTTGAATGTACTTCAGGCGACCCAAAGGATTGCCCAGTTTATAAAAAGAGACCGTCATAATTTATGTCTTACTACAGCAGAATTTGAAATAAGTGAAAACTATCTATTAGTCAATGCAGCTATTGTTAATTCTTTGGCTTTTTCTAAAGCTTCCTTGACTTTATCTTGATTGGGTCCACCGCTTTGAGTAAGTTTCGGTTTTCCGCCACCACTTCCACCAAGAATTTTACCGATCGCTGGTGCGATCTCCCTTAGATCAACGTCAACGTTTTCTGAGGCCATTGATACAAGTTTTTTTCCATCAAAAATATGTACAACGTAGTTGCCTTCCCCTATTATTGCACCACCAATGGATGTACCTTCACCCGTTGTTTTTGCAATGATGACTTTTATTGTAGTTCCAGTAATTGTTTCTGCCTGTTCCATAAGTTTTTCAATCTCACCAGATGGTACTTTCTTTTTGTCTTTCTGTGTTTTTTTCCATTCGTTGAAAAGATGGCTACATGCATCGATGAGACTATCAACTGTTGTTTTTTCTTGTTTCTCTGTTTCTTTTAAAAATCGTTTTATCGTTTTATCAACTTGTTCAATTGATACTGAGAAAATTTTTGAAACATCTTTTAGTTGTTCAGAGACATTTTTCTGTGTTTTTATATCATAAACATTACTGAGAGTTTTCACAATTTGATTGTACATCTTCTTTTCTTCTTCTTGGTATACATCAACCATTTTACCTGCTGCAAAAATAAGCCTGTTTACTCCATCTTGTATTCTCTCTGTTTTTAGAATGCGAATTTTTTCAATTTCATTTATGTTGTTTAAATGCATTCCGCCACAGGCTTCTACGTCGATACCTGGTATGTTAAGAACACGGATGCTATTTCCGGGTGGAACTCCACCCTGGTAGAGTCTAAAACCATATATTCGCTCAGCACTATTCCGATCCATTACTTTTTTCTCAACATTCTGTCCTTTTTGCACTAGTTTATTTGCTAGGTCTTCAATTTCTTTTCTTTCCTTTTCTGTTATATTCTTATAATGAGCAAAATCAAAACGCGCATCGTTAACGCCTAGTTGTGATCCAGCCTGCCAAATATGTTCACCAAGCAGCATACGTAGCGCACCATTTACCACATGTGTACCTGTGTGGTGTTTCATGAGGGTGTACCGGTGTTCCCAATCAAGTTGTCCATGGACTTTATCACCAATATTTAGTTTTTCATCTATTAAATGGATTATGGCTTTTCCATGTTTTTCAACATGTTTAACAAGTATTTCTTTACCATTAATGGCGAGTGTTCCTTTATCTGCTGGTTGTCCACCACCTTCTGGATAGAATGCTGTTTGATCAAGAATAATTTCAGTACCATTATTTGTGTTGTTTTTCCAAATAACCTCTGCATCAAATTCCTTTATATAATGATCCTCATAGTAAAGTGCGCGGGTTTTTGGCAAATCTTGTTT
>RCNB010002096.1_pt1 | contig 12327 bp, 10 predicted proteins | sample 2041321 | NCBI WGS metagenome assembly RCNB01 (sample SAMN09708232, study PRJNA481090) | Marine sediment metagenome, whole genome shotgun sequencing project. | reverse complement strand
GCATGCCTTTTATCCCCGCCTTTATAGTGGCCATGGGATTCATGGTAGTGCTTGCACTGATCATAGAGCGTATTGTTCTTCGAAAAATGCTCGATGCACCAGTCATGTCTGTAATCATGGTCACAATTGGCATTGGCATCATATTGCGCGCCATAGTCATTGGGGTCTGGGGCCCATTCAACATCCCGTTCCCCGATATATTTCCCAGGGAAGGGATTTCTCTGGGATTTATCGTTATCGGAAAGGTTTATGTCTGGTCTTTCCTTCTTACCCTGCTTTTCATGGGCCTTTTTGGATTCTTCTTTAAATTCAGCCGCATTGGTCTAGTTATGAGGGCAACGGCCAGTTCCCGCAAGGCGGCTGAAAGTGTGGGCGTGCCTCTTACCAAGGTGTTCGCACTGGCCTGGGTCATCTCCGCAGTGGTATCAGGCGTTGGCGGGGTGTTAACTGCCAATCTTTCCGGTCTGACTCCGGAACTGAGCTTTTACGGGATCAAGGTCTTTCCCGCGGTGATCTTGGGGGGACTGGACAGCATTGTTGGGGCAGCCATAGGCGGGGTAATTATAGGTGTGCTGGAAAACCTGGGCGGGGGTTATCTAAAGGACCTCACCGGGCTAAAAGGGCTGGGCCCTGTAGCACCCTTTATCATTCTGGTGGGTATCTTGTGGATAAGGCCTACCGGACTATTTGGCAAGAAAGAGATTGAAAGAGTTTGATGAGTAAAATGGGTTCAACCCGAAATAATGGCATGTATCGACCGCTCTTGGCCACACGGCTTGAGCGCATACTGGCTATTTGCCTTATCGTGGCCTTGGCAGTGGTCTCCCAGTTTTTGAACGAGTACCTTCTGGCCCTCATCACTCAAATCACCATCTTCGCCTTAGCAGGAATGGGTCTAAACCTGCTCATGGGTAACACCGGCCTGATCTCCATCGCCCACGCCGCCTTCATGGGGGTCGGAGCCTTTTCATCGGCCTATCTGATCCAAAACATTGGCATGCCTGTGCTGCCGGCGATTCTCCTCGCAGGCCTGATTGCGGCAGTCATCGGGGTGATGTTCGGGCTCCCCTCGCTCCGTCTAAAAGGAGTGTATCTCGCCATGTCCAGCTTCGCCGCTCAGATCATTCTTTACTGGGCATTTGAACAGTCCCGCTGGTTTACAGGGGGCCAGGACGGACGTTTTGTGGACCGACCGACTATCCTTGGCGTCAACTTTTTTGAAAGCACTCACTATTTTCTTTTCGCATTGCACATAACTGTCATTGGTGCCATAGTCAACCTTAACATCCTTCGTTCGCGATTAGGACGGTCCTTTGCGGCCGTCAGAGAGCGTGCCATTGCCGCTGAGATCATGGGCATTAATGTCTTTCGGGCCAAAATATTGGCCTTCGGCCTGTCCACATTCTACGCAGGTGTGGCTGGGGCCCTATTCGGGTTTTACTTAGAGTTTGTGGCCATCCAGGCCTTTACCCTTCTCGTGTCCATCCAAATGCTGGCCATGGTTATTATCGGAGGTCTCGGAAGACTCTCGGGTTCGGTTCTCGGGGCCATGTTCATCGTACTTATCCCTGAACTCTTGGATGAGATAATGATGTTGATGTCAACTAAGCCCGCGGAAGTGGCGCCGATCAGGCTGGGAATCTTTGGACTACTCGTGGTGGTGATCTTGATATATGAGCCCCATGGTCTTGCCAGAACATGGCGCCGTCTGATCGAATGGGGCCTGGCACGGTTGGGAGCAAATCGGTAAAAGAATGTGTTGAAAACAAGTGCTTGGAAGGTCAAACGGTGTGAAATTGCTGGGGCATTCTCACCTAACCATTTGACAATGCTGGAAGGGATTGCCGGGCTCGGCGGTTTCGGTCCGCCGGCTCTAAAATTGTTAACCTTTAACGGAAGAAGGAGGATCAAACCATGAAGAAGAGACTGATTGTTGTTGTGGCTTTGCTGGGCATGGCTTTGCTGTTGGGTTTTGGCGCCGTGGCCCAGGCCGAAATTGTTGTTGGTGGCATCTCCAATAGAACAGCGCCCACATCCGATGGCGGGATTCCCCATATGGACGGAGTCCTTTACGGGTGGAAATGGGTGAATGATCAAGGCGGCATCTGCGGCGAAAAGGTCAAGGTAGTGGAAATTGAGTGCGGCTATGACCAGCCCAGGACAGTGGCGGCCTTTAAGAAGCTGGTTGGGAGCTACAAGGTCCAGTTGATCCACGGTTTCGGGACGCCGGACAGCCTGGCCTGCGTTCCTTTCTCTACCCGGCAAAAGATCATCTTCATGCCCGTTTCCTACCTCATGGAATGGAACCCTGAATATGCTCCCTACTTTTTCGTGACCACCGCCTCCTATTCCCATGCGGGCCGCGGCGCGGTCCAGTTTGTTAAAAAGCAAGGGGGGAAGCTGGCATTGCTTTACAACCCGGGTGGATTCGGCGAGAATCCCATCGCCGATATGAAGGACGAGGCCAAAAAAATAGGCGTGGAAATCGTGGCAGAGGAGAACATAGGCTATGCTCCAACTGACGCGGTCCAGCAGATCCTCAAGTTCAAACAGGCAGGCGCCACCCATATTTGGATGGGGAACACCGATTCGGCCATGATTGTGCTGGCAAAAGACCTCAAAAAGCAGGGGTGCGATGCAAAGATCATCGGAAACATCTACGCCGCCACCGAGAACTTTGCCAACACGGCGGGACCAGATGCGGAAGGGCATTACGGCATGTATGGCACCGTGGCGTTTGGGGACAAGAGCTCACAGGCCATGGCGGCCATCATGGCCTGCGATTACAAGAACAAGCATTATTCCAGCTTCATTCGCGGTTGGGCCCAGGCCGTGATGGCAGCTGAGGCCATGAACATAGCCTGTAAAGCCGGAAAGGAGCTCACAGGCCCGAATCTCAAAGAGGCATTTGAGAGCATGAAGGACTTTTCAGCGGGCGGCCTGGTGCCACCCATCACCATTACCGCAAAAGACCATTATGCAAGTATGGTTGTGCCTGTCTACCAAGTCAAGAACGGCAAGTGGGTCAAGGTCTGGGACAATACTCTGGATCGTTCAAAATATGGGTGGCAGGCAATAAAAGACACCTGGAAACCTTAAAAATAGTGACGAATGCCCTGTTAATTCCTTGCACGGCCATCCAGAGGATTCCAGAATCCTTTGGGCGGCCTGCAAGGAAAACCTATTTTGTTCGCCCTTTTAAATGCACCGGCCGAAAACGTGGAAAGCATGCTTGCAGTTGAAGACCTTCGGGTAACCTATAACCGGGCCATCAGGGTCCTGGAAGGGATCTCATTCAAGGTTCCAAGGGGGAGTATTGTCACCTTGCTTGGCGCAAATGGGTCAGGCAAATCCACAACCCTTAAAGCCGTATCCGGGATGCTCAGGTCGGATAACGGGACCATCGTAACCGGCAGGGTACTTCTGGAAGGCCAGGATATGACAGGCCGGTCCGCACCTTCCATGGTTCGGCGCGGGGTGATACACGTCATGGAAGGACGTTTTGTTTTCCCGGACCTGTCTGTCAAAGAGAATCTGCTGATGGGGGCTTATGCGGTTACAGACAGAAGTGGAATCAAAGAGGAACTTGACCGCTGGCTCGGCTATTTTCCGGTCCTGACTGCCAGAATAGGCACCCAGGCAGGGTTTCTTTCGGGGGGTGAGCAACAGATGCTTGCCATCGCCCGTGCGCTTATGGCACAGCCGCGGTTGATTCTCCTGGACGAACCTTCCATGGGCCTATCACCCTTGCTGGTCCAGGAAGTCTTTGGCATTATAAGTGACATCCGGAAGGCCAACGAGCTTACCTTTCTACTTGTTGAGCAAAACGTAAAAATAGCTCTCCAAGTCGCCGACTACGGATATGTCATTGAACAGGGCTGCATAAGGGCAGGAGCAACTGCGGAGGAAATGCGCAAGAACGAGCGCCTGCAGGATTTCTATCTCGGGATCAGCGAAAACGAAAACCAGGTCTGATGGATCGTTCCGTGAAATCCCACCGTGAGATCTGGGATGCCATACGGGATCGGGATAACAGGAAAGCGGCGAGGGCCATGCGAAAGCATATCTCGGACTTTCCAAAGAGCCTGGAGCGGTATTACAAAATCGCCGGGCAGGGAAGCCCCGTTAGTCGATAGCGGGTGATCCTTGTCGGTAAATTATAGCTTGAGATCCGTGAGAAATAGGGTCCACCTTTGTTAATGAGTTCTTGCTTAACGTACGATTTCGGAGAAAATTCAATGGCAAAGAAAAAACGCATCATTTATACGAACCGTCCCTGGGAGGCGACTGGCATTTGCAGTGGATGTCGGCTCTGCGAACTCTGGTGCTCTGTGACAAAAAACGGCTCCTTCAATCCGCACCGGTCCCGCATCAGGGTGGTGGAACTGAATACGGGCGTCGACATACCGGTCACATGTCAGCAATGCGAAAATCCCGCTTGCCAGGCCTCCTGCCAATTTGAGGCCCTCACTTACGATGAAAAGTTGAAAATCGTTGTAGTGGATGAGGATAAATGCACCGGCTGTCAGGCATGTGTTGGGGCCTGTCCCTATGGAATTATCACAATTGATCCGGCCACCAATAAGGCCATTAAGTGCGATTTGTGCGGGGGGGGGGAACCGGTATGTGTGTCCATTTGCCCTTCCAACGTCTTATCCGCCTTAGATGATATAAAGACGGGGGAGTATAGTCGACGTCGATTTGCGGCATTGTTGGCCTTTGATGACGAGGTTCAACGGAATGTACCGGGCGGAGAGGACCCGACTCAAAAGATGCTGGAGAAAAGGGGATAGCTGATATGGCTGAGAAAAATAGCTGTTATGCTGGGAAAGTATTGAAAATCAATCTGACTGACGGTTCAATTATGACCGAAGGCTTTGGCCCGGATTACACCGACCTTTTTATTGGAGGCAGGGGGGTTGCTTCCAAAATCCTGTACGATGAGGTCCCCCCTGAGATAGCTCCGTTCGATCCCGGCAACCGGCTCATCTTTTCACCCGGTGCACTTCATGGTACCGGGGCGCCGGCCGCCAGTCGAACTACTGTGACAACCCGTTCCCCCTTGACCGGGATGCACGGGGATGGACATGCGGGCGCCACCTGGGGAGGCGAATTAAAGCGTGCTGGATATGACCTTATGATCATCCAGGGCAAATCGGATAAACCGGTATACCTTTTCATAGACGATGATCGGGTGGAGTTGAGAGACGCAGGCAAACTCTGGGGATCCCTTACCTCCAAGACCCATGCAAATCTGTGCCGCGAAATCGGTGACCACGAGATTTGCACGGTTTCCATAGGTCCCGCCGGTGAGAACAGGGTCCGCCTTGCAGCCGTTTTTCACAACGGTGCGGACAAGGGCACGAGCGCCCGTTGCGGGATGGGCGCGGTCATGGGTGCCAAGAACCTCAAGGCCATCGCCACACGAGGCACTGGTGATGTTGGGGTGGCGGATATCGAGGCGCTCAAGTCGGCCTACCAGGATTACATAGACACCATCGCCGTGGACCCCTATTGTCCGCCGGCAACCAAGTATGGCACCTGCAGGTTCATGATGCATCGGGTCAAGTTCGGGATACACGGCGCGGAAAACTGGCGTTACGGGGAATATGACTGGAGTAAGCTGGATCCGGAGGTCTTTAGAAGCGATTTCCAAATCAAGGCCGGGGCCTGCGTGGCCTGCCCTGTTCGTTGTCGCCGCGATTACAGGGTGACCTCCGGGCCCTTCGCAGGCACCACGGCCAAGGTGGAGTGGGAGACCATCGCAAGGTCCATGACCTGCGGCATCAAGGAACCTGAGGCCGTCATTGCATGGGCCAACATCTGCAATCACTACGGCCTGGATATCGAGGGTACCGGAGATACCATCTCCTTTGCCATGGAGTGCTTCGAAAAGGGAATCCTCACAAAGAAGGATACCGATGGCCTGGACCTGAGATTCGGCAATGTGGATGCTTATTTGGAGCTGACCCGGAAGATCGCCCTCAGGGAAGGGGATCTGGCCGATGTCCTGGCAGAAGGGGTGAAGCGGGCAGCGGAAAAGATAGGGCAGGGGAGTGAAAAATTTGCCATCCATGTGAAGGGCGGCGAAATGACGGCAGGAGACCCCAGGGGCATGCCGGTCCGGGCCGTCAGTTATGCCACGTCCACCCGGGGCGGAGATCATCTTCGATCCAATCCCTACATTGAAGAGATCATGACACCTGAAGAGGCCTTAGAGTGGTGGGGGAGCGAAGAGGCAGCCGACATCGCAAAGGGTTTAAAAGGCAAGGGCCGAATGCTCAAGTTCAGCGAAGACCTGGTCACCATAGGAGACATTTTGGGCTTGTGCAAGTTCGCCTTTTACCGCTCGGCCACCTTTCCATACCTGTATAGGAAGGGGGTCCATATCGCCACCCGCCTCTATAATGCCTGCAGCGGTCGAAACCTGACCGAACAGGAGATGCTCAAGACCGGGGAACGGACCTGGAATATCGAAAAGGCTTACAACACCCGGTGCGGAGCAACCCGGGCAGACGACGATATTCCCGAGCGTTTTTTCAACGAGCCACTTATGGGCGGCGGTCCTAGTGGAGGGGCCGTGGTGGAGCGAGATAAGTTCGAGAAAATCCTCGACGAGTACTATGAAGACCGGAATTTCAATCCGGCAACCGGACTCCCCACCCGGGCCGGATTGGAGGGGTTGGGTCTTCATGATATCGCCGACGACCTGGCAAAAAGGGGCAAGCTGGGTAGGTAAGGATGGGCGACCCCTGTCAAAGATGGAGATGAAATCAGCTTTCTTCTGGCCCTTGCAGGCGGATGACGGTGTCGCGGCCGGACATTTTAGGAGGTAAAAATGGCAAGAATCAGTGTGCCCTATGGCGTGAGGGGGGCCCTTGATCTGGAGATTGAAGATAAGAACCTCTCATTAAATACGGACGTACCGTTTCCAAGAGAAATCGAAAACCTGGATGAGGCGATTCTCAATGCGCTAGACAATCCGGTAGCAGGGGAGCCGTTCTCAAAAAGGCTTGAGGATGCGAAGAAGGTAGTCATCCTCACCGACAATTTTGCCCGGCTGACCCCAGCACACAAAATCCTCCCTCCAGTGCTCAAGAAAATCAAAGAACAGGGCAAAGATGTGGAAATCCTGGTTGCCAGCGGCCTTCTCAGGGAAATGAACGAGTCAGAGCTGAGGAGGAAATTCGGGGATGAAATCCTCGCCTCAGGGGTCCCCATTTATCAGAGCAAGGCTCGAGAAACCTGGGACTTTGAGTTCGTGGGGGTAACCAGTTATGGCACCCCTATTAGCATCCACAAGCGCCTCCTCCAGGCCGATCTAAGCCTGGCCGTGACCATGACCCAGGCAACGCTGTGGGGTTACGGTGGAGGAGGGAGTATGGTTCTTCCCGGTGTTTCCTCTTTTGAAAGTGTTGAATGGAACCACCGTCTAATGACCTGCCCCACCTGTGCCGTGGGTTACGAACCTCCTCTGAACCGGATGCGCGAAGATATCGAGGAAGCCTGCGTTTTATCTGGACTTGATATGTCTCTCTTGGCCATCTTCAACCCAAAGATGGAATTGATCCATCTTACTGCCGGCGAGACCAATGAGGCCCATCGGGCTTCTGTCAAAAAATACGATGCCAACTTTGCCTTTGACCTGGAAAAGATTCCCGGGGGCAAGCTGGACGTGGCAATATCAGGCAGCTTTCCCGGCGACCGCCTGTTTGCCCATGCCTGCTGGCCCATCGCCAATTTAGATCACTTTGTACACGACGATGGGTTGATTATCCTATGTACCCCTGTCCCCGGCGGTCTTGCCCACTACACGTATGCCAAGGACTACATGCCTCCCACATCAGAGGCAATCCGGCGGCTCTACGAAGATGTCTTCTACGGTAAACAAGCCTTGTGGCATGCCTGTTTGTGGATGCCGATCATCGAGGTTATGGCAAAAAAGGAGGTCATTGTAGTGACCGAACCGGAATGTCTGTCCGATTTTGAGACCGTCAAAGTGAAAGCAGTGACATCCCTTCGGGAGGCTTTCGAGATGGCACAGAAGAAATTCGGCCTGGATATGAGGGTCGGCAATTTCCCTTACGGTAAATGGGTGCTACCCATAGGTTTGAATAAGAAAGGTGACTAAAGTTCGAAGTGACTAAGGCTTACCCCGTTAAATGCGAAACCTATTTAACTGCGGTGAGCTAAAATTGTAGAGCGCCTTAGGCCGTCTATCAAAATATTTTTGGCCAGCGCACTCATGAAGGCCACTTCATTTTAGGTATGTTGCATCCTACCCTTGAAAGAGAGGAAAGAATGAAACTCCGTTTCAAACAACCGGTCCTGGATCTCTTGTCCGGAGCCATCGATATCCACATCCACTCGGCGCCGGACCTTTACCCAAGGATCCTTAATGACATTGAATTGGCATTACACGCCCAGGAGATGGGCATGGAGGCCATCCTCATCAAAAACCACTTTACCGAGACCGCAGGCCGGGCGCAGCTGGCCACGGATGCCACCGGTTTTTCCGTCTTTGGGGGAATCGCGCTCAATCTCTCTGCGGGGGGGCTGAATCCTCACGCGGTGAGGGCGGCCCTCAAACTGGGGGCCAAAACCGTGTGGATGCCTACGCTCCATTCCCGCAAATTCGTGGCTAACAAGAGCCACGTGGCCAACCTGGCCGGTGAAATTGGAAACGATCTTCAAGGCATCTATATCCTGAAGGAAGATGGATCCCTCAAAGATGAACTCTATACCATCTTCGACCTTATCATCGAGCACAATTCCTCCTTGGCCACAGGCCATATCTCCATAGAGGAGGCCAAGGTGGTGGTCCGGGAGGCGGCCAAACAGGGGGTCAAAAAGATTGTGGTGACCCATCCCCTGGCGTCCTTTGTCAACTACTCGGTGGATGATATGAAGGAGGTCCTTGACCTGGGTGCCACATGGCTGGAACATGTTTTCAATGACACCACCCGCCAGGTGGGTCACCCCATTACCAGGGAGGCCCTCTTCACCGGGATTCGGGCCATGGGTTCAGAGCACTGCATCATGTCTACGGATTCAGGACAGTGGCTCAACCCCGTCCCTTGCCAGCAAATGGGCATTTACATCCAAGACATGCTCAATTTCGGTTTTTCCGAAAAGGACATCCGAACCATGGTTTCGGAAAATCCGGAGGCCATGTTGGGCCTTTCCCGGGACAGCCGGTGAATAGCGGGAAGGACGCCATGTTCAGAGAATAAGAAATGGGGGGAACGTTGTTCCTCCCTTTGATTTGGCAATGAAACTCGACATTTGGAATTAGATTTTACAGTCAATAGGTAATACAAGTTTCAAATTACCAGTTTCGAAATAAAGAGGAATAGCCCATGGGAAAAAAGATCGGCTTCATAGGCTTGGGAGAGATGGGAAAATGGATGGCGCGAAATGTCATGGAGGCCGGGTTCGACCTGACGGTTCTGGACATGGACCCGAATGCTGTGAGATTCCTGACCGATCAGGGCGCGGGGGCTGCGACTACAGCGGAAGAATTAGCCGGCAGGGTGGATTGGATCTTCCTGAGTCTGCCCAATACGGCCGTGGTGGAGGAGGTGATTTTCGGGGAGGCGGGGATTGTGCAAGGTGCCCGGGCCGGATCTCTCGTTGTGGATTGCGGTACAACCGGTTATCTTCCCACCCTGGATTTCGAAAAGCGACTGAAAGAGCGGGGCATAGAATTTGCCGACGCCCCGGTTTCCGGCATGGAGGCCCGGGCCAAAGAAGGGACCTTGACGGTGATATTTGGAGGCGATGAAGCCGTGTTTGATCAAATCAAGCCGGTGCTGGACGTAATGAGCAACAAAGTGCTACATATGGGAGGGGTGGGAAGCGGACAGTTGACCAAACTGGTCAATCAACTCCTATTCAACATCAGCTGCGCGGCCATCGCAGAGGTGCTCCCTATGGCGGCCAAACTGGGGCTTGACCCAGAAAAGGTCACGGAGGTGGTCACCTCGGGAACGGGCCGCAGTTTCGCCGCAGAATTCTTTGCACCCCTGGCCCTGGACGGCATTTTTGACAAAGGCTACGCCCTCAAACACGCCTACAAAGATATGATCAGCGCGTCTGAGATCTCGGCCCAAAACAAAATCCCGCTGCCCATGGTCCATGCATGCGTCACAACCTATCAAATGGCCTTGGCCGAAGGGTTTGGGGACCAGGGAAAAGGGGCCATGATTCAGGTATTCGAACGACTCTTGGGCGTGAAATTCAGAAGGAACAAAAAGGAAGCATGATGGTTGAACTTCGCGGCCGTTCGGAAGACATTACAGAAGCCTACTACAGGGGGCTCATGCATTCGGTTGGGTACCGAAGAGCGGATCTTAAAAAGCCTCAGATCGCCGTGGTCAATTCCTGGACCGAGGTGAATCCCGGCCACCTGCCGCTCAGGGACCTGGGCAATCGCGTTAAGGAAGGGATCTGGGCCGCCGGGGGTTCACCGGGGGAATTCAACGTGCCCGCCCCCTGTGACGGCATGGCCCAGGGCCCGGGGCAGCGTTTTATCCTGCCCCAGAGGGACCTCATCTGCGCCTCCATCGAGGCCATGGTTCGCGCCCACGGTTTTCAGGGAATGGTCATGCTGGCATCCTGCGACAAAATCATCCCGGGAATGCTCATGGCCGCTGCACGGCTCGATCTGCCCACCCTGTTTCTCACTGCCGGGGCCATGCTCCCTTGTGTTTTGGAAGATCGCACCGTGGTCACCTCTGATCTCAAGGAAGCCATCGGCAAACGACGCAACAAAGAAATAGACCAGGCAACCTTTTTGGAGTGGCAGGAAAAGTTCTGCGCTTCTCCCGGCACATGTTCCATGATGGGTACGGCCAACACCATGGGTTGCTTTCTGGAGGCCCTCGGGGTGGCCCCCTTTGGTTCTGCAACCATGCTCTCCTTTGGAGCCGCCAAGATTCGCCAGGCACGGGACGTGGGTGAACAGATCGTGAAACTCACAAACGAAGGAGCTTTGTTTACACGTTTTCTCACAAGGGCCAATTTGGCGAACGGGATCAAGTATGTCTCCGCATCAGGGGGCTCTACCAACGCCGTACTCCACCTGATGGCCATCGCCTCTTTGATGAATGTTGACTTGAATTTAGAGCAGTTCGCCAGGATACAGGCCTCCGTGCCGGTAGTCGCCAAGCTCAAGCCATCATCAGGATTCAACATGGAGGACTACCACCGGGCCGGTGGGGTACTGACGGTGCTTAAAGCGATCCGGGAAGGCCTGAATGAGGACGTACCTCTCGCCACGGGTGGCCAACTGGATCAATGCCTTGCCGTGGCCCCCGACCCGGATGGAGAGGTTATTCGGACGGCAGACCAACCGTTGGCCCCGGATGGATGCTTCAGCATTCTTTACGGCAATCTTGCGCCTCAGGGCGCGGTGGTAAAAAAGACCGGGGTGGACCCCTCCATGCTGACCCACACAGGGCCGGCCGTGGTATTCGACTCGGAGGAGGACGTCCGGAGATTTTTGCTGGACAAGGAGGTCCGGCCTGGCTCTGTTCTGGTGGTGCGTTACGAGGGCCCGAAGGGGGGGCCGGGGATGCGGGAATTGTCCATTCCCGCAGCCATGCTGGTGGGTATGGGTCTTCACACATCCGTAGCCATGATCACGGACGGGCGTTTTTCCGGAGCCACCCGAGGTCCATGTGTGGGGCACATATGCCCTGAGGCCTGGGACGGGGGGCCGCTAGCCTATGTACGAGACGGGGACCTCATCGAAATCAACGTACCTGAAAAACGAATGGAATTGCTGGTATCGGAAGAGGAACTCAAGCAGCGGCAGCAAAAGCCCCCTGATCGACCGGATCACCCGGCACCAGGTTTGCTGTCCGCCTACCGGGATATGGTTGGCGGCGCTGACGCTGGCGCCCTTTGGCTGTAGCCCTGCGCGATCATAATACATAGTGCCCGAACGAAAACTAGAAAATTTTTGACCGCAGGAATACATTGAAATATTTCGAAGATTAGAATTTGAGTCTGCCGTTCCGCTGGTAAGCGGGAGGGAAATTAGCAATTTTCGTTCAGGCACTACATAAGGAGGTTCAATAAATGGCATTTGTTATCAATCCCGATGAGGTTGAGGGCTGGCCGCTCCACGAGGGTATCGAGGGAAAAGTTGTGGTAAACGGTCAGAATATGACTGCCCTCATGGCCACTTGGGCGCCAAAAACTCGGTTTGCGGTCCACATCCACCCCCATGAGCAAATCGGCACCTGCCTCAAAGGGGAGGCGATCTTTACCATTGACGGCAAAGACTTCGTGGTCAAAAAGGGGGATGTCTACCACATCCCT
>RCNB010002095.1_pt1 | contig 12330 bp, 8 predicted proteins | sample 2041321 | NCBI WGS metagenome assembly RCNB01 (sample SAMN09708232, study PRJNA481090) | Marine sediment metagenome, whole genome shotgun sequencing project. | reverse complement strand
ATCATCATGGTTTTTTGGAATTGTATTCATTCAACAAAATTGGTAATGAAATTGATCCGGGACAAACGGATCTCTATGTTGATACTCATGTTACGAATGAAACCGAATACCTATTTGCAGATGCAATAAATACGACTGCAGATGGGCAAGTAAATCAACCAACAATATACGCGCTAAAGAACATATTACCAACAAATTTTACTATTGATATTATTGATATCGAATCAAATTCAATGTCATTGAATAGTTCTTATGCAATTAATAGTTCATTGCTAAATGCCACATATGGATTTGCTGTGGAAGATATTAACAATGACGATGTCAATGAAGTGTATATCTTGGGGATTAATGGAACAGATAGTACAAAATTCGTCATACTCGAGTTTAGTTATAATCTTTCTACAGGCTCATTTTACCTGTCAAACTCCTTAAGTTGGAGTAATCCCGATCATGTTATCATTGATACTACAAGTTATATTGATAATGATTATATGCGATTTATCATAGCTGGTATAGATACAAGTTCTTTAGAAACATATGTTCAAACTTTATCCTTGTATATGGGTGAAATAAGGGATTTTACAGTTACATCTCCTACTGCATACTCATTTGGTTCGGATAGATTTAGAGTATATGATGTTAATATTATTAGAAACCTAGATTCATCGATACCTGGTATAGCCTTAACTGGTTCTTATATCGTTGGTGGTACAATTAATTCTATAGGGTGTTTAACAACCAGATTTGTTTCTGGAGCATTTACACCAGCTGACTTACTCGTTTTAAGTGAAACTAATACTTGGTCTTTAAGTGCATTAATCTGTGATATTGATCTCGATCAAAACGATGAAATAATACAAACATCTTATGATCTTATCGGTGACGCTACAAGTAATTACACCATACTAACCAGTGATACATTAGAAGAAGTTAACAACGGAACAACTGATCTCAGTAAAATTAAAGCAAGCGCAATGTTATACCTGTCAGATATGCATATTGGAACATTCCTTGGAGTAAATGCATTTGGTTATGATTGTTTAAATTTTTATTCTACTCAACATGTGAATTATCAAGTAAAAGGTAACGCTGAGATCATAGTAAAAGACGAAAGCAATGAATTTCGTATTGAATCTCTGAAATTGAATGGTGAAATACAATATCGATCTGATCTTAATATGAGTTTTCAATTGCTATCTGAACCTCTTATTGATTTCACATTGACAAATCTTCCAGATAATGTAACACTTGATTTAACAGCATTTAGCTATTCAGTAGAGAATGAAACTATTATCTTAACGCTCTCACAAGGCGGTTTCAATATCTGTGAACATAGAATAGCTTTACTAGTTGATGAAGCACCAAGTTTCGAAATAAACGCACCTTCAAAAATTTCATTTAGAAGAACACAATGGTCTTGGGAGGATTTCCCATTAGACATAATTAATGTTATGGCAAATGAATTAATGGTTCATATAAATGTTACAGCAAAAGAGACCGATCTCAATTATATTAGAGATTTAATTGTAGCAGGGGATTCAGAAGCAAGAACTAATCTTCCAATTAGTTTCATAAGATCAGATGATGAACCCTCTTATTTTGAAGAAATTACCATTAACATGCAAACGACTAGTGGTATATATGAATTTATTTTATCAGTACAAGTTCAAAACAAACAAGTTGTGACCTCCACTAATCTTTTTGTTACCTTAGCAATTTGTGCTTCAGTAATAGTAGTTTTGTTTATAGCGATATTAGCAATTATCTATGGTAAAACAAAAGTTACGATTGAATTGTATTTAAAGAAAAACGAACCTTTAGAGCTTGACCTTACATTCTTCAAAAAGAGAGCCCTTGAAGATTTAGCTCAACAATATCTTGTAGAAGAAAATTGGCAAGTTGGTTTATTATTAGCTGAAACATACGATCAAGACTACAGTAAACAATTCAACAAAATCAAAGCTCGAGATTTAATTATAACTGGTCAAGACAAGCTAAACCAAGGCTTATTACAAGATGGTTTGGATTTCTGGCTTAAAGCCCGAAAATCTCTCGAGATAATTGGTGATCATGAATTACTTGATACTTTGGACTTTCAATTACAACCATTAGAACGAATAGTGGAAGCAGTCTTTGCTAAAAAAGCAGATGAAAAAGCATCATCTCTACAAAAAGAGTTCAATAATTTATCCAGCATGAAGACACAACGAAAGAGCATTCTCGGTGTAGCAATAGATATTCCATTGTATTTGGTTGCTGTTCAAGCAGGATTAGCTTATAAGATGACTAATGAACTTGAAACTTCATTGAATTATCTTCAAATTGCTTACCAAGATGCACCCGAAGATAAGAAGAATAGTATTGTCACTCAAATTACTAGTTTAATTGCTTTAGGTGTAAAACCATCAGAGATGGCTTTCCCTGTTGATCAAGCAGCAATACAAGAACGCATTGCTAAAAGGGAAACACGTTGCTTCTCTTGTGGAGAAGTGATGAAAAGTAATCAAGAGAAATGTCCAAATTGTGAATTGGAACCAGTTCTTTGCTCAGTATGCAAGCTCCCGGTATCCTTCGGCTCTGAAACAGCACAATGTCCACAATGTGAAAACGTTGCTCATAGGGAGCACTTGATGGAATGGGTAAAGGTAAAAGGTACCTGCCCAGTTTGTCAAAATAAGTTAATGTCAAAAGATTTGGAAACAACATGAAAAGAAAAATGCCTTTACTAGTAAAATAGCTAGTAAGGGTACATTTTCTATATACGACAATTTATTACTGTTTATAATTGAAATGATTTTATCTTTTACTAGGTTTGTTGATAAGTATGAAATACAGGAAATTTGGTTCTTTAGATTTTGAAGTTTCAGCTCTAGGTTTTGGAGCTATGCGTTTACCATCCCGATTAGGAATGCTTGGTGGAGTAAAAAAGAAAGAAGCAATAAAAATTCTACGTAGTGCAATTGATCAAGGAGTAAATTATATTGATACTGCATGGCCGTATGCCTTAGGCGGTAGTGAGAAAGTCCTTGGTGAAGCACTAAAAGATGGTTATCGAGAGAAAGTGTTTCTCGTTACCAAAAGTCCTATTTTCATTCTTAGAAAACCTGAAGATTTTGATAAGTATTTACAACAACAATTAGATAGATTACAAGTTGATTATGTTGATGCTTATCTTTTCCATGGATTAAGTCGAAGTCGCTTAAAGAAAGTAAAAGAACTCGGTTTAATGAAGAAAATGATAGAAGCAAAAGAAAAAGGACTAGTAAAATACATCGGTTTTTCCTTCCATGATACCGTCTCTGTTTTCAAAGAAATAATTGATATGTATAATTGGGATCTATGCCAAATACAGTACAATTACATGGATACTGCTTTTCAAGCTTCAACTGAAGGCTTAGAGTATGCACATGAAAAAGGAATTGCTACTGTAATAATGGAACCAGTTCGTGGTGGTCTCTTAGCAAATCCGCCACAAGAAGCAATTGATATTATGAAAAAGGCAATAACTAAACGATCACCAGTTGATTGGGCTCTACAATTTCTCTGGAACCTACCCGAGGTTTCAACAGTCATAAGTGGAATGGGTACTCAACAAATGGTAGATGAAAACTGTCAAAGTGCTGATAATTCTGGAATTAATACTCTAAGTAAAGATGATTTGAAAATTATCGATGAACTTGTTGAAGTGTTTCGTAAAAGCATTCTCGTTCCGTGCACTTCTTGTCAATACTGTATGCCTTGTACTTCTGGAGTTAACATTCCCGATAATTTTGCTATGCTAAACAACTTCAATCATTCAACAGGACGATTGAGACGATTTTTAGCTAGACGAAAATACAAGCAATTAGCAAGTGAAGAGGAAGATTTAGACCTTAAAAATCCAAATGGTAATGCAACCTTTTGTACGGAATGTATGGAATGTGTTGAAAAATGCCCTCAAGAGATTGCTATACCTGATGAACTGAAGAAGGTCTACAAAATACTTAGTGAGAAAAAAGAAGTCTCAGAAATTTATGACTGAGTTTTTTTTATTTCTTCATTTTCTTTTGATGGCATAATTATTTCTTTTCTTGTTTTAAAGATGAATAAGAGTACAGCAATTGCTAATGTTATCGCTCCAAATATGAGTGAAACTTTAAGCATAACGAATATGCCATCTGGGGATAAATCTGCTGCTAATCCAAGTATAAGAATACCAATAATATAACCGACAGTACCTATGGTATTGAATACCCCATATGCAGTTGCTCGTTTCTCTTTGTTTGTTAAATTGGTTACAAGTGAGTAAAAAGCGATATTATAAAGTGGATACATTGGTACACTGTAAATGATTATAATCATAACCCAATTCATTGGATAAAGCATCATTAAAAGATAATCTAAACATATCCAACCAACGAAAATAATCGCTACCCAGCTATAAGTTTTGGTTGATTTTATCCTACTTAACAAGAATGACAACGGAACCGCTACCGCTGTTTTAATAATTAAGAAAATTGAGAAATATTTACCGTCAACCACTAAAGTTTCAAGAAAATAGATTCCAGTATACGCCCAAAATCCCGCGGTCATTTGAAATGTAAACACAAGTAGCATTACTCCTGCGAAAAGAAACGGTAGCATAGTTAATGGTTTTTTAACACTTATCTGTTCATTATCTAGAGCAGAAACAGTTGTCATTACTTCTTGATCTTCCTTTACATCGATTTTTTCTTTAATAAAAATAGCAAAGAAAAGAGCAATTACCATAGCACAAATTGCGATAATTAATTGTATAGTCATAGCATTAACGAAATTATCGTAAATATAACCAACAAGAGGACTAAAACACATCCAGGATATACTTATTGTCATAGTGATTTTTGCTAGAGTAATTTCTTTTGGTTTGTTAATAGATTTAGTTGCTAAAGCATACATGTTTGCAGTATGAGCTGTACCAAATAAATATCCAATAAGAACCATAATTAGGAAATATATAGGCGAAGGAGTAAAAACCAAAGCTAGAAACATAAGACTATAAGCAGCCATACCCATGAGCACAAATTTTTTCTTACCAAATCTATCTGCAGCAATACCCCAGACAGTAGTACCAATTGCTCCAACAAAGCTAGGAATAACCATTACAAGTCCTGCAACAAGAAAGGTATTAACATCAAAGATGCTACTTAACCAAAATGGCGCATAAGGTTCATAATTAGCAAAAGCAAGTCCATAAAAGAAATAACTCAGAACAAGAAATACTTCATTTTTTTCGAATCGAAACCAATTTTGAACAAACGAGCTCTTCTTGTCTGTAGTAGCAATTTCTTGATTCATTATCTTAATTTCCTGGGTTTTTCTTTGCTAAGTATTTTAGTCTGTAACTTCTTATGAGAATAAAAATGAATTCATATTCCAGAAAAATAACCGAAATTCCATAGATATAAAAAGCTAAATACGAAATATCATTCAAGAGAGTATGTTGGGATACTGTGGGTTGAAATGAGAAGGTCACAAGAAAGATTTCTCGAAATAATGGTTATTTTAGCAGGGATATTAACAGTTGTTGGTATTCTTTTTGCTTCAGAAAATAGTAGTGCAGTTTTTCCTTATGTATTGATAGGAATTGGAGCATTTATGTCTATATGTCTAATAATGGTTGCAATAGCATTTATTTTAGAACCAAAGACTGTGACAATTGAAAGAGAAGCTGCAGCTGCTGTAGATGATGAACATAAAGAACAAGCAAATGAAATCTATAAGCAGAGAGTGGAAGAAGCAATTCAAAAAGCATTAGGGAAACATGAGAGATATCCAATAACTGAATATATGTCTGTCAATGAATACACAGGAAAATTGGATAAAGATGTCTGTATGGTTTGTAAATTATTTTTAAGCAAAAAAGATAAAATTTTACAATGCCCAATTTGTGAATCACTCTATCATAAAGATCACTTGTTAGAGTGGATAACTGCAAAGAAAAAATGTCCTGTTTGTTCACAAGTTTTATACACAAAATAAGGAGAATTGGATTAAAATAGAGAAAAAATGTCCTGTGTGTTCGCAGAAATTTGATAAAAAACAAGAGAAGAAATAGTAAACAAGTTACTATTTCAAATGTTAATTTTTAATTCTAAGGTGTAACTAATACCATTCTTTCAAAGATAGGCATTGTTAGTAGCATTAATGGAGGAATGTTTACATCAACTGATTCGATGTGTCCATCATCTCCACCAGAGAATACTGCTGTCCACCAAACTTGGCTGAGGTAATTTACTCGGAATTTGTAGTTTAGTGTGCTAAGTGTTCCATTGAAGACTGCGTAACCAGTAGAATTGGTTCGTATTGTAAGTCCTGTGTAAACATCGTTTTCTGTGAATAGGTAAACTTGGACATTGTTGACTGGTGTGCCATCGTCGTGAACTTTGCAAAAGACTCGCGAGCCAATGTTTACATCGTGAACATATTCAGCTAATCCACCATTGAATTCTGTAGACCAGAATTGTCCGCCAGCATAGTCAACTCTGAAAACGTATTGAGTAGTTGATAATACTCCGTTGAATTGTGCGTGACCGGTAGCATTTGTTCTGACTGAAATACCTGAGTATGAATGACCTGCTGTAAAGAGATAAACTCTGACATTGTTTAGTGGGTCGCTGTCTGCACCATAAATAACATGGGCATAGACTATTCCACCAATATTAATATCCACAACACTTTCTGGTTGACTTCCATTGAATTCTTGTGACCAGAATTGTCCTGCGGCGTAATCGACTCTAAACTTGTATTGTGTGTTTCCTAAAACACCGTTGAATTGGGCATAACCGGTTGTGTTTGTTCGTGCTGATATTCCAGAGTAGGAACCTGTTGCTGTAAAGAGGTAGACTCGCACATTGTTTAATGGATCATCATCTGGACCATAAACCACGTGTGCATAGACTATACCACCGATATTGATGTTTACAACGAAATCGTCAACACTGCCGTCGAATTCGACTGACCAGAATTGTCCTCCTGCGTAATCAACTCGGAATTTGTAAGTTGTAGTGGCTAGTACGCCGTCAAATTGTGCATAACCTGTACTATTTGTTCGTGCGCTGATTCCTGAGTAAGATCCACCAGCTGTGAATAAGTATACTCTAACATTGCTTAGAGGTTCATTAGTTGGACCATAGTTTACGAATGCGTAAACTGTTCCACCGATGTTTACATCAACAACAACGAATCCTGTGGATCCATTGAAGATTTCTGACCAGAATTGTCCGCCAGCGTAATCGACTCTAAACTTGTAGTTTGTGCTCTTTAGGACACCGTTGAATTGTGCGTATCCTGTGCTGTTTGTTCTAGCTGATATTCCTGAGTAACTTCCGCTTGCTGTAAAGAGGTAAACTCTAACATTGTTTAGTGGTTGTCCTTCTTGACCGTAGATTACATGGGCATAAGCTTCTGCACCAATATTGATGTCAACAATTGTTACTGCTGCTGCACCATTGAATTCACTGCTCCATTCTTGTCCACCAGCGTAGTCAACTCTGAATTTAAAGTAAGTATCTGATTGTACTGGGTTAAATAAGACGTAACCTGTTGTATTCGTTCGACCACTTCGACCTGTATATGATCCACTTGCTGTAAACATGTAAACTCTAACATTGTTTAATGGAAGATCGTCTGGACCGAAGACAACATGAGCGTATACTTTACCGCCAATGTAAATGGTAATTATTTGTCCATCTGCTGCTCCGAAGGTTTCACTCCATGATCGGGCTCCACCATAGTCAACTCTGAATTTGTAACCACCAGCAGTAAGACTGAATGCTGCATAACCTGTAGCATTTGTTCGTAAACTTATACCAAGATAGGATCCGGCAGCTGAGAAGAGATAAACTCTCAAGTTTGCTTGACCTACTTCGTCACCATCAACAACTCGTGCATAAGTAATTCCACCACCAATATTGATGGTTGTTTCATTTACTGTTGGGTATTCTACAACACCACTTGAATAATTGTAATTTAAATAAAATACTTTGAAAACATAAGTTCCTGGATCGATGTTTAAGTAAGCATCTCCTAGGCCATCTGTTGTGGCATAAGCTCCAGCATATCTATTAAGACCATCAAAAGCAAAAACTGTAAGTCCTGGAATTCCACCAAGATCATTTACTACATGAACCGTCATAATTGGTCCTAGTGCACCAACTTGAATGGTTACTCTTGAGGTTTTGGGGTGATAGAAATCTTCAGACCAATACCTGTCTCCCATGTAATTTGCTCTTACTTTGTATTCTCCGATTCGAAGAGCAATCTGTACTTTTCCTTCAGAATTTGTAATCATAGTAGGTTTACCAATGAATGCATTATTTGAGTAATAGAAATCAACTTCAACGCCAGGAACAGTATTTTCATCTGTATCCTCTACTGTCACAATTAACATTGTCCCTTCAACAGGAGTACCAACTGTGAATGAATCAGTGGCTTCACTAACACCAGAATAAATTCTTAAAGTGTAAACTTCTCCAGCGGTTAATTCTCCGTCTTCATCTGGAGTAGCAATAACGATATCTGCGGTGTAACCATCACCAATCTGAATCGCTCCTAATTCTGTTAAAACCCAATTAGAAGTCACAGATCCTTGAGTGACAGCATAGCTGAATAATGACATATTAGCTACGCCCAGACCATTTGTATTAACAACAGTTATTTCGGCTGTTATTGCATCAACTGTGCCATCATGATCATAATCCATGAAGTTATCAACATTAGTGATGCCAAAATTAATTTCTGCTTCCTGATTCAAATAAGGTACAACAACGAAATAAATAACTGCGGCTGCAGCTACGGTTATAGAAATTAATAGAATAGTTGCAATTACTGGACTGACTGCTTTTTTCTTTTTTAATATGCTCTTGAATAAATTCATATGAATATTCCCACCAACTAGTGAAAGGTTATGCAGTATATTATGAAATGATTACTATTGCGGCAAATTAGTACCCGCTTCAAAGAATATTAAGAATGAGAAGAAAAATTCCGTATATGTAGTAAAACTCTCCGTTTGTTACACCTTTTACGCCATTTCTTTGCCGCTATCGAAAACGTTATTCTTATTCTAGAGGTGATATAGGTAGCAAATAATAATGACTTTGTAATATTCACTTCAAAAAAAAGAAATAGGATGAAGCACCATGGTAAAAATTTCAAAATACGCAAAAATAACTCCTATGTTATTCTTAGTTGTAGCATTAGCACTACCTGGAATAAATATGGTAATGGCTGATGATCTTACACTTTCAACTATAGTAGCAAACCCTACAAGCGTTTATTCTCTTGAGACTTCCGATATTACAGTAACCGTAACTGGTACTGGTGGTGACATTGAGGGAGCAGATGTAGGAATTCATGTAGAAGGAGGTACCTTTGAAGGTGGTACAAACATCTACAATGGAACAAGCGATGTGAATGGTGAAGTAACAGTTGAATGGACTTCCCCACTCGTAGATTATGATATTTATTATAATTTCACTACTATCATAAAGAAAGCAGCAAGTGTTAATCAAACACGAATTTGTCAAGTTCTCGTTCAACCAGTAGATTTCACAGGAACAACTCTTGAAGCAGATCCAGAAGATATCAATGAATTCGAATCCTCTGATCTTACTGTTACAGTTCGACAAGGAACTGCTTTAATTGAAGGGGCAAATGTTTCAATGATTGGTGTCGGTGGATTATTTACTTCCACTGGTGAAGAAAACTGTACAGGATTAAGTAGTGTAGCTGGTGTCTATACTGACACTTGGACAGCTCCTGATGTAGCAGATCCAACTGATTATGTCATTGTATTAACAGTAACTTATGATGGAACAAATTGGACCCACACAGATGAGATCAATATCACTGTAAATTATGTTGAAGGACAAATAATTCTTGGCATAAGTATTCTTCCTGATACAGATCTTTATGTTGGACAAACAGCAACCATTGAAATTACTGCAATTGATAATTCAACTTCATTAGCAGTGCAAAATGTCTTTGTTGTATTTAGTGCACTTGACGGAAACTTTACAGAAAGTGGATTGGATACTCACTCTGGAGTAACTGATTCTTTAGGTAAAATTACAGTTCACTGGGAAACTACAGATTTAACACCTGGGTTACTTGGAACAGATTACAATATCAATATAACAGCAAGCCAAATTGGTTTACTAACAAACTATACGACTTTAACATTCAATGTTGTTGAAGATTCAGGAACATTCGATTTAACGGTTAGTAGCTCTGCAAGTGTGATCGATTTAGGTGATGTTGTTGAGATTTATGTAACAGTAACTATAGACGGTATAGGCGAATACAATGCTTTTGTAGAGATCATTGCTCAATCAGGAATATTTGACGAGTCCGGAACTGATGAAGTAACAGGTTATACAAATTCCTCCGGAATCTTTGTAGCAACTTGGAATACATCAGAAATGGCAATGGTTGGAAGTGATCCTGTAGATTACACATTTGATGTGACCGTTGATGTTTTCCCATACTTCTTAGATGAAGAAGATAGTATAATCATTAATGTAGATCCTGGTAGTACCAATACAACACCAACAGGTGGACCAGATGGACCATTCTATACTCAATGGTGGTTCTTTGCCGCAGCAGCTGGTGGGGTAATTGTTATCGGATTGATCATTATCTTCGCAAGAAAGAAAGCACAATAGAAAAAGAATGAGCTTGATAAAAGCTCAATTCTATAATTTTTTTTAATTTAATTTTTGAAGTTTCAAAATATCAGGCATAGCTGCTTTGATTTTAAGTCGTTTCTGGTTGTAAAGCTTCAATCCCGATATTTCACCGTGGTTCAATGCAAAGAAATCTGCAGTAGTCATTTCATAACTAATCTCTGGTTTTTCCACTTTGCCTTTAATTACATCACCAGGTTGACCGTTTACTAATTTTATGTGAAAATATCTATCAACATCTGGGAAATAATATTGCATTGTTTTATTCCAAGTTTTGAAATGCCTGACAAATTTTGGATTAGTTAATTTTGTTTTGATTACGTTGATTTCTTTTATGATTTCTTCATCTGCAACCATAGTAGTAGCCTTCTTATCCATATTCAAATCTTATACCGGTGCCACCTTTTGGATCACCAAAGATTACTGCATCGTAATCACAAATATTCCAACAGGCACCGCATTCTGCACAGTCTTTCAAATTTTTAGGTTTGTAGATTTCTCCATCTTTTACCCAAACATTTCGTGTACAGAATTTTGCACAGTCACCGCATCCCGAGCATTTCTCTTTATCAACTTTGATGAATTCGCCAACATCACCAGGATAGTAATCGACTTTCATTTCTACTTTCATTTTTCAGCCCTCATTTTTTTGTAAATTTCAACTGATTCAGACCCAACTTGTCTGTAGGGTTGAATAAGATCATAGAAATCCTTCGCTTCTTGTACGAGATCCATATTATCTTCATCTGCACCTTTCATCCATTGTTGATGAATGGTATTACTGATGAATCCTCCACCAATGACAACATTTTGCATCATAGCTGCGATTTCTTCATCTGGCATTGAAAGGATCGATTTCTTGTTCATATCAGCAATGTATCTGAATGTTTGTAAGAAGACATTTTCATTGAATCTTTCCATAAAGTGCTCTTCTAAGAATTCAGCGGAAAAATTGTTTTCCTTTATTGCTTTTGCAGCTGCTTCAACAGCATAGATGCCTGTAAAGAATGCTTCTGGCATACCTTCTCCAAGGAATGGTATAACAAAACCACCAGCATCACCTGTGAGAATTAATCCGTCTTTGGTTCGTTTCTCAATACCTTCATCGTATTCAAGATGTAGACCCCAAGATTCTACTCGACCACCTTCAAGTTTTTCCTTGATCATTGGCAAATCGATTAGATTTTGCATGTAATCGTTAACGGATTTGATGTCTCCTTTGAACAAATCGTCATCCATGTAGCCACCAGTACCAATTGTTACGACATCTTTCTTTGGAAAGATCCAAGGCCAAGTTTTATGTTGACAACCCGGTGCTAAGAAATAGTAAATAGAATTACCAAATCGTTCAGTAACAACATCTTCTCCTAGCCAAACGTTCAAGATGGTGTAAAGAATCATATTAGTTCCTTTTCTCTTAGGAATCTGCGGACGGTTTGCAGCAACGTGTCGCGGTAGCGATTCGCATCGTGCGTATCTTCAATCCAGGCTCGGATTTCGATTCGTTGTGAACTCTTGCCGATGCAAACCAAGGTCGCGTGCGGTGCTGGGGTTATCAGCACGTCCGGTTGCTCGAGCACCAGTTCTTGCAACGTTCGACACTTTGCCGCCCTTCATCGCGCTC
>RCNB010002094.1_pt1 | contig 12332 bp, 13 predicted proteins | sample 2041321 | NCBI WGS metagenome assembly RCNB01 (sample SAMN09708232, study PRJNA481090) | Marine sediment metagenome, whole genome shotgun sequencing project. | reverse complement strand
GAAGGGAACCGCTTACGAGCCGGAAATGAAGGCCATCTTCCAGCGAGAATCGGCTCGGGGCAAGTTGACCGGCCCTCTGCATGAGTCGGTACATACGAAGATACTCGAACAGGCCGGGATCGCAAAGAACGTGTACTCACCGGCTTGAGAGGCCTGAGGAGGAAGCAGGTATGGGATTGTCAATACATATTCTGGGTGCATTGATCGCCGGCGCGGGCATTTTTGTGGCCATCATTTCCCTGCGCTGGTCGAGGGCGGGACAAAATCTAAGAAGAATAAGCGAATTGCGCAGGACGGCAGACGAGACCCTCGATGTTGAGCCGATGGAAGATGATTTCTTCCGCTCGGTGAGCAAACGCGGATTGAATATTACCCTGGCTCAGGCAGATCTGGACGTTACGCCGGCGGGGTTTGTCCGCACCGGCATCCTTCTTGGTTTGGTTGGCCTGGCAGGTGGTTATCTGGTGAGTGGAGGATTGATCGTCGCCGCCTTTACGACCGTGGGATCGGTGGTTCTCTATGTCTATTGGCTCCAATGGCGCAGGGACGAGAAAAGGCTCGAATACGAAGAGGCGCTGGCCGACATGTGCGATCGCATTTCCGCTGGGGCCACCCTGACCTCAACCCTGCAGGGAGCTATGAATCACGCCGCGGAGACAGCGCCAGAGATTGTAAAAGAGGATTTCAATTACATCGCCAGCCAGCTCACCCAGACCGCCAGCGTCAAGACCGCCTTCGGTGATGTCGTGAAGCGCAGGGGAAATTATTCACTGGCGATTATGGCCGATACTCTCGAGGTGTGGTCCCTGCGGGGGGCGACCATTTCCCTGCATGATGTGCTGGCCCCGCTGAGCGGGACGATCCGGGCAATTGCCATGGAAGGCCGGCGCATGAACAGCGAATTGACACGGGCTCGCTGGCAGCTCTTCATCGTCGCCATTGCGCCGGCGGGGTTCGTTTTGCTCCTGCGCTTGACCTCGCCGGCGATGGATCGCATTTACGCAAGCATGACAGGGCAGATCGTGCAGATCGTTGCTTACACAATCGCCGTCGCCGGTTTCCTGCTTGGACAGCGAACGATGCGGCGCGTGCGCCGTGTAATGGAAGTTGAAGCGAGCTAGGAGAAGGACATGGATGCAGCATACATACAAGCGGCAGCGCTGGCTCTTCTAAGCGGGATCGGGGTATTCTTGATCTTTGCCTCCTTCTCCGTTCCGCTCACTGCCGCAACACGGCGGATCATGGATGAGTCCGCGGGCCCCAGGCTCGGAGGCATGGCGGAGGGAAATATCTCCCGCGCTTTCATGGTCGATCTCAGTAAACGCATCAAGCCAGAGGGTGGAGACCTGGAAGAGCGCCTGCGCAGATCCGGTTGGTTTTATCCATCGGTTGCCGAGTTTCACGCACGCCGGATCGTTGCCAGTCTGGTTTTTGCCTTCCTGGGTATCGTCCTCGCGGTTGGCGCCATGATCGCCATCGGCATTCCTGTCCGTTTTCTTTTCGTAGCTGCCGCAGGGACATTGTTTACGGTGCTCGGTTTCTTCTATCCAGATCGAGCCCTCGATAACGCTATAAAGAAACGCCGTGATGTGCTGAAGCGCGAAATGGGGTTCGGCCTTGAGAAGATCTCGCTCTTCCTACAGTCCGGATCTGATCTTCTCGAGGCGCTTGGGCAGACATCCTCACTGGGGATGTTCGGGCGTGCATGCAGCCTGATCGCAGCCCAGGCTGGAACAGGGAGACCGATCAGCGAAGTCAACAGCATGGTGCGGGATGAGCTCCCGATAACACCCGAATTCGATGAGTTCCTGCAGCTCGTACAGACAAGCATTGTTAAAGGGCAGGAAATCATTGAACCCTTCCGACAACGAGCAGCATCGATGAGAGAGATGCTGCGCAGGGCAATAATCGAGGAAGGTCACAGAGCGTCTATCCGGGTTACCCTGATCACGTCGCTGTTTGTGCTGGCAGCGAGCATGATTGTGATCTTCATTCCGCTCATGATCATCCTGGATCAGCAGGGGATTTTCTAAACGGGGGGATGCTAATAGGGGGCTGAGCAAGATCTATATGGCGAAGGTTCGATAGCGGTAGAGGGATTAATATGAGCAAGGTGAACTGGCGCCGGGCTGCGATCGGGGGATGCGCGGCGGCTCTAGGAATATGTGTTCTGGTTGTCTCTGTGCCTGGATTTGCGCAGGACAGTACGCCCATGGGACCCAAGGATGTGGCCGAGATCCCGATCGAGAGCGTGCCGGATTGGGCGTCTGAGGGGGTAGTGAATCCGGTTTCAAGATTTAAAGGCGCAGATATTCAAATACTTGCGGTGCTGAAGGATCCGCGGGATGTACCAGTTGATCGGTTCCTCTATGCCCTGACGGATGACGGCGAAGTGATCGAACACCCGTTGGCAAATAAGATTAGAGATCGATTTCCGTCCGGAAATGGAGCTGCGGTCGCTGTATACGTAAGGGTGACAGCGGACGAAATCACTGAAGATGAATATGCAGTATTTGATCCCTTCTTTATTGACACCATCGAGTTTCAGGAAAGAAACGGATGGATCGATGCCCCATGGAGGGCTATCGGCGTTGCTTTTACAGAGGATCCACAGCTAGTTCTGCCATGCTTGGAACCGATGACGATCGAAGAAGGGGTAAGGGCATTCGATGCTCCCGATACGGGCGCCAGGATTAGCCCGGACGAATTCCTCCCTCCCAGGCCGCATTATGAGGTGGTTGACCAAACAAGCGTCTACAGCAAGGTCCAGGGCGAGATGGATTCTGAGGAGGTGCGGGAAGGTTGGATGCTGTGCCTCGCGCCTGAAGTTCCGGTCGATCAGATTCGAGTGGTGTATTCAGGAAACCTGTTCCAGGAATTAGGAACATATGGCCAGGGTAGGCCATATTGGGAGCGCAGGGAAGAGCTGCAAACAGGAGAGTGGGCACGGTTTGAAGATCAGGTGGTTGTTGGATGGAACGGTGAGCTCGATAAAGACATCAACGGTGTTTTACAGCTGGAGAATGAGACGGTTGTCTACGAAGGTGATGTTTGGGTATCCGTAGCACAGGCCCTGAGGTATGAGTCCGAGGATGAGTTTTTTCTTCAACTCTACTTTGACGGGATGGATGAACCGCTTGAAACCTGGGAACAAATCGCATTGAGGAATCTTTTCGAGGTCGAAATTTGCGAGGATATCGAAGACCAGGTATGCGGGTCAAGATTTAATCTGCATATTCAAGCTGTTGGCGAGCGAATTAATAGAAGAATTAGTCCGGAAAGTGGGTCGAAGGCACAGGAAGCAGTCCAAGACACCGCATGGATCAGGCTGGGGGAGCTAACAGAAGATGGCACCTTCCCGAACTACAAAATCTGGAAGGTTGATATTGTCACTGCGGACAAGGATGGTGGAAATAAAACCGATTGCGCACCGGACGAGTGTATATTACCGGACGAAATATCCATCGACAGCCCTTTTTTTAAGCCACACTACTTCAACGATACAGGTGAAGTGCCGATCATACCTCTGGGGCAAATGGCAAATGGGATAAGAGTGGTGCGTGCGTGGTTCGAGCTAGGTGAGGTTTTACGCGTAACGCGCTTGGACATTATATTGCAGGAGCGTGATGATTTCGATCCGGCTAACAGTAAATGGCTGTTCATTGAGGTCCAGAGCCAGATAAGGTCGAATAATGATTCTGGGATTACTTCCTTTTCTGTACTGGGGATGACCGATGGAGGATGGAGTCTTATTGGCGGCGTGGGCAGTGAGGCATACTACGGGGCCAGTGCAGGGTACGAGGTGGCCGGAAATACCTGGGACGCGATCACGCGAGCGGCTATACAAAATTCAGTATTGGTGGGCAAGGTGCCCATGAACTGGCAGATGGATGATCTCCTATTTGCGCCAGAAGAAGGCCCAGCCTGGAGACTCCGATGAATCGGAATAAAAGACTGTGGGGAATTGGGCTTGTTATCGCGACGTCGCTGTTTTTGTCAATAACAGGCTGTACGTGGACGAATGACATATGGAGCGAGCCACCCGAGAAACAAAGTTCAGAAAGTGCCGCTCAAGTGGAGCCGGAACCGCATCAAGTAACGGAAGTGCCGGGTAATCTTGAAGATTCAGACATCAATTCACAAAGATTTCCGGTGGTTCAAGAAAGAATTGCACTTGCATTCCCTTCTTCAGGACTGATTTCACGAAGTATGAATAGGGTTAAGGATGGAAACAAGCTTGAATGGCCTGAAATGAAGTACCTGGGTGAGGTGGTTGTCATCAAAGGGACCACAGTAACCCCGGAAGAGATCCGTATTGTTGAGGGAGGTACCGTTGCCGTAGTGTACAGCCCGGAAGAGGACCAGATGTTCGACGCACCTACGGGCATTCCTCGACGGTTACAAGGGCACCCGCTTCCTTCTGTGATGATACCGCCAAGATCCAGCCTTGTGATGGTCAGGACAGAAGCCGAATATGCAGGAATATGCACAAGGGATACCGCCTATGAAAGCTTTACGCATAGCGGTTTGCGTATCTCATATCCACAGCATGGCGCATCCGACATAATTATCCTCGAGTCGTTCTTCTATCCACTTGGAGAATTCAATTCGGTCGGTCATTATTGCACAGAAAACGGCTGGGCTTACTTCATCGTACCGGGGATAGATCTGGATCCAGCACAGATGTGGCTGGAGTACATTAGGGGAAGCAACGAAGAGGATATGACCTTCTGGACACTATCAGAAAGGCCTTAGGGAGAAGAAATCCAAGGGACGCCTACGTCACGCGCAGATCAGTACATTTCATGCTAGATTAAATACGAACCAAGAACATACAAACAGATAACAATTGAAAGGGAGGCAACAATGAAATCAATATTACTGCAGGGAATTCTCGGTGATCAGGATGGCCAGGATACGCTGGAATGGGTGGCCATCGCGGCACTGATTGTGCTTGTGGCTATTGCTGTTATGGCGATTGTGCGCGCCAAGGCAATCTCAGGCGCCCAAGCGATCACCTGGTAGGGATTCTCATATCCAGCTTCTGAGGTGTGTCCGAGAATAACCTTAGCCACAGCCTCAACGCCTCGCTTAGATAGCGAGGAGGATCTATCTATGAAGCTCAGGCATCGGATAAAACCAAACGAAAAAGGCCAGGCAACACTGGAATTCCTGATCGTGTTCCCGCTGCTGTTCAGCTTGTTTCTCTTAGCACTGGCAGCTGCGGCAGTGTGGCATGGACACCATTTGTCCTCTGCTGTTTCTCTAGAGGCGGCGTCAAGAGAATCAGTGCAAGCTGGATGGGGCGGAAGCTTCGTTTCAGGTATAGGAAACTCGCTGTCAGAAAACACGGAGTTTGTTGTTGGAATCCATGATTTTAATCCCGTGATTACTGGAGCCCCGGCAAAACGTCTTACGGTATCGGGAAATGTAAGTGTTATGTGGGCTCCGTTTGGTCTGGATTGGACTGTTCCAGTCCAGGGAACCACCTTCTACCCGGTCTGGGAATTCTATGGGGAGTAAGACAGGCATGATGAGGAAATTTAGCAATAAGAGTCAACGGGGCCAGGGCACGCTTGAATTTATCGTAATTGTCCCCATGATGTTCCTCTTGATCTCGCTGGTGTTGTATGCCGGATGGTGGACCTATGCGAAACTGTCGGCTCAGAATGCGGCGTACTCATATGCCGTATTCGCTCCAAGAACTCAGCCGATGTGGAGTCTTTACATCGGAGCACACTACGAGGCAGAGGAAGCAACTCTCCGCGAGACGATCGGAATGAAGCCTATGTGGCTCGATGATCTTACAAAACCATACTTCTTAGATAAATCGATGTTGTCGCGGTTAAGCGGAACAGGCATGACGGTAGCGATTTCGCCCCGTGGGATGAGTTTTGATGAAATGAGAGCTGCCTGGACTGCCCTGGGGGTACCCGATTCTGGTGTCGAACTGCCAAGAGCAACTGCATTTTTCTATTATTCGCCCTTGATTTCAGCGGACCAGTAAACATGATGACGAAGAAATTTGTCTTTATGCACAAGTTCATAGCCTCAAGAAAATCCCAAAAGGGACAATCGATCCTTGCTTTCATCGTTCTTTTCCCGATCTTCATCGTCTGCTTGTTTGTGGTCACGGATCTGGGGAGGCTTTTATACCTCAAGAACCAGGTGAGAATAGCCGCTGACTCTGCCGCAATAGCAGCCGCAGGAGCGTTGGATATGTCTCAGGCTGCAGAAAATGAAGTCTTCGTGCTCAACCAAAACTGGGCTGAAGAGAGAGCGGCCAATGCCCTCAGCTTTATGCAGGGACAAATCAGCGAAGACGCGTGGATGACGTATGGGATTACCAGTTTGAACATTGATGGTTTGGAGGTAACCGTTATTGTAGACGGTACCGGATCCACCCTCTTTGGGGGGTACATGGGAATTGGAAGTTTCAGCGCACGAGCTGTATCTCATGCTCGGGCAGCCGTCGGTGTTGACAGTGAGTGGTAGCAATAAAATGCAGACTCTGGGTTGGTATTCAAATGGAAAAGTTACAGGGGATTGTTGGAGAATTAGTGGGGGTATTAGCGGCGCTCGGGGGAGTATATTTCTTCGTAGGGTTCATCGCTAACCTCGTACAAGCACAAGTTTCCACAGTTACAGGCGATTCAATCGGAAAAGCTCGAGCGCTGCAGCAGGGTATCGGAATGGTCATGCTGCTCTGCATTGCTGTCTCTGTTGGCCCCCTGACTTCGGGTCTTGTGCGATATTTCTACGGATCAGGTTTTTCTTCGCCATCTGTTCTGACATCCGCAGGCAGTATCTATTCTCTCTGGTCAGAGCTGGCCAGTATGGTTGCATACATTATCGTGGGAAGCGGTATGGTGCTCCTTACCGTGGGGGCAGTCTATGCGGGACTTGGATTACAGGTTGCCAAGCTCATTGGAATGCCCATCGGTGTAGGTAGAGCCGCCGGGAACCTGATTACGGTCATCATGGGACTGGCAGTAACCGCTGCCGCCCTGGGATTGAGCAAGGGAATTATTGGCATCATTTTTCAAAGTGCTGGATAAATTCGCTAAAAAATGAGTTGGTATCGATGAGAGTGGTCATGAAAGGGGCAGGAACGATGTCTGAGAAGGGGAAGTTCCAATACAACAAATTTCTATGCATTCTGGATAAGGTGGAGTTTTGGGCAAGGCGCGCCATCTGGATTCTGATAGTCGTTGCTTTTATGATGACAGCCTTAGCTCCGACAACGATTGTCTACGCCGACGGCGACACACCTACAGATGAGGCGGCCAGCAATCTGGTGGGGATCTTCACCACTCTAGGTAAACTGGCGATCAAGGTGATCTACGCGCTGGTCTTGATCGTATTCGCCGTAGGGACCGTGAAATCCGGCCTGGGAGCTCAAGCCGCTCAAGCGTTCGGTGCAACCAGCAGGGTTTCACAGGAAATGATGAACCTCGTAGGCGGGATTTTAATCTTCGGAATCGCTATTATGACGCTCCCGCTGGCAAATATGATCATCGACACCGTGACGGAAAAGCTGTTTATTGATGGTTTTTCCGTTGAAATCAGTAATCCCTTTGCACCCTAAGGGCCAGGTTCAAAATAACCTTCATGAACGAGAATCGTCGAATTGGATGGATCCTTATCGGTATGGCCGGGGTACTGCTGGTGACACTGCTGGCAGCCGAGCTTCCAATTCAAGATACCTTGCCATCGCAAGAGATGGTGATGTCAAATGAGTCGATCGCAGGCGAGATTGGCGGGGGGGTTCTGCCTTCAGCGGTTGGAAAGGAGCCTCCCCCTCCCCCTCCAAGACCGCCGGGCGAAGAAGACAAGGAGGGAGATAAAGGTGACGAAGGTGGAGATGTCGGAACCACAACGGTCGTAGAGAGGCATACGATCTGGCGCATTCTCTTTCCTTACGAAACGCTTGGAGATGCAGTCAAAACGGCGCTTGTAGACATTGTCGATGAGATGACAAATGGGCTTGTTTCACAAATCCAGGACGCACTAAACCACCTGGGAAGAACGGTACTGCAACAAGAAGGAATATTCACGGATGTACGCCGGGATCTATGGCAGGTCAGCATCGTCATTGCCGGAATCCTCATGCCGCTGAGTTTCATGATCTCGGTTGGTTCAGCGCTAAAAGACGGAACCAGTTCCGTCACAGGTTACGCCAGTGCGCGAGAAGCCATTCTGAATTGGGTGATCGCTGCCGGCGCTGCTGTATCGAGCTATTTCATCCTTACAAAAGGGATTGAGCTCGCCAGCATGAGCATGGTTGCGATCTTCGAAGGACTGTTGGGTGAGATCAATTCAAGCTTCAACCTCGGGGACAATATCATCGGCACCTTGATCCTGTCCGGCATGATGACGGCAACTCCGGGTCTGGGGCAGATCTTCATGTCCTTCTTCGGCATGCTGCTCGCAGTAGGATTGATTGCCAGTATCGGATTGGCACTGCTTGCCCGAGAAGTCATCTTACTCCTTGTCGTCGGGATTGCACCGATCATGTTAATTCTTGGGAGCATTGGCCCTCTGCGCTGGCTGAATGGCATATGGACGAAGATCACCACCGTTGCCCTGGTCTTAGGACCCGCAAATGCACTGCTTATTGGCGCAGCAGCACTGCTGGGCATGAAGGCTCATCAGACTGGTTTAAGCGGCGGCGGCATAACCGACAGGATCCTCGGATATCTCGTTGCGCTGGGTATTCTGTCGGTCTTGATCGGTCTGAATACACTGATCGGAAAAACAGTATACGGCGCGGTGATCGAGATCGCCGGCAAGGCGATGAAAGGTGTAATGGCGGTTGTAAACCTGGCAGGGATCGCTTTGGGAGTTGCCGCTGCGCCAGCGATCGCCGGAATGATGGGTGGCACAGGAGCGGCTGCCGCGACAGGAACGGCAGGCACAGCAGCAACAACGACTGGCGGATTGGGTTCTGTCGCAGAGGCTTCAAGTCAAATGCGGCTCACAAACTCAATCGGCCAGGGGATCGCAAGAACAGGTCTTCCCGGGACAAAGGGGTTCTCTGCCGGACTGAATGTTGGGAGTGCAGCTGAAGCGCATAAACAGGTCAAGCAGGGCATCGCTCAAGCTGCTGAAGCGAAGGAGAGCGAACGCACAGCAAGACAGGAATTGAAAACACGCGGAGAGCCGTGGGTGGAATCCGATCTCTCCATGGATGCAGCGATCAATTCAGCACATGGAGAACTAACTGAGTCTTTGTCTGCAGGAGGAACAAGGGGAGTGCTCGCCTCAACGGGTATAGCCCCCGAGGACGCTTCTATGCGACTCGATTACGGTATGAAGTTCAGTCGCAATCTTGTGGGTGTAGCAGAAAAGCACGGAATCGACATGCAAGCGGGTCTGAGACAGCTTGGCTTTCCGGGGACAAATGCTCAGAATGCAGGCACAGGATACGCTCGTTCTTCAATATCTCAAGCTGCCTTTGGTCATGCATCTCCATACAAGAATCCGGTTCCATGGCGTAACCTGCCCCAGGAATTTACAGCCGTCGACCTCGATGTATCTCGCCAAATACTGAGTTCAGCGAGACAACACAGCTTTAGTCATGCACCAAGCGAAAGCATGATTGATAATGTTGCCCAGGTGGCTTATCAGAGAAGAATTCAACTTAACGATGCGCCTTATAGAATCGTGAATGAAGCGACAAAGGCGCCAGACCTGAACCTATGGATGAGGGATAGCTATAACAACCTGCCAGATCGAAGTTTAGCTGAGGATCTGCGCAAGGGACTTGGGTTGTAAGAGGTTCATGAAATCCAAGGAATTGAAGTGGTAAAAGAAGGCGAGATAACACAAAAAGAGAGCTGCTCACTGTGCCACTGGAATGGGCAAATACTTGCGGTGACTGAAGATGGGTTTGTAAACTGGACATGCCCGCGATGCAAAGCTACACACAGTGGGCTTCTAGTACTCAGGGCTTTATCTGAGACAGCGATAGAGAACGTTTCTATCTCGGCGGAAGGGAACTGAATATGACAGGCGTTGTGCCCCCCACAATTGAGAGACCGAAGACCGTCATAGGTGTCGGAATGCGGGAGATGGTGATACTGGGCATCGGCCTGGTGATTGCCATGCTGGTCGTGATCTCTTCTATAAGCCTGATCCTGAAGGTTGGATTTGCGGTTCTCGTGATGGGGTTAGCCGCCCTGTTAGCGCTCGGTCGAGCTCCGACAACGGGCAAGACATTCGAAGAACACTTCATCGACATCATTAGGTTCTATTCAAGAGGTCGCTTTCTGCAGAGAGGAACCAGCGGAGAGCGCGAGCTGCGCAAAGCCGTGGAGGAGCCAGCATACAGCGCGGCTGATATTGAAAAGGTCTTCGAAAAGCAGGTTGAGAAGGGATTTGTAAAGGTCAAACCCCTTCCCCTCAATTGGAACGGCCTGTTTGGCGTGGTGAGCTTCGCTTTCCTGGCTGCGCTGTTGGTCTGGATCTGGGGTGGAGGATTGCGAGAGTTGCTCCTTACATTTGGAATTCAATAGGTAAGGGTATCGATACAGGGGGACAGCATTAAGTCATGGTTGAGGCATTGAGAACAGACGTGTTTCGTCGCAGAAGACAAAGAGGATCATCCGAAGAGAGCCATGGCAATGGTGGTCCCGGCGCGCCTCAAGGCGACACCCTCCCTCTTGTCCCGATCGTAGGCATCACCGAAGACATGATTGTCACAAGGGAAGGAACCTTCCTGGTGATGCTCGAGATGCCCACGATTGACATGGGAGCTAGCGGGCAGGATTTCTCCTATTGGGCCAGACGGTATCAGTCCGCACTTGAGCGTCTGCCAACAGGGACAAATCTACAGCTCTCCGTGCAGCTGGAACCGAGAGACCCGGCGCCCGACCTCGAATACTTCCTCGAGAGAGCTCGCCACTGGCAATTAGAGGCAAGCAAAGAGAACGTTAGCGCTCGTGAAGAGCTTCAGGCGAATAATCTTTCGGACGCAGCACAGAGCCTCACATCATTTATGGCATTGTGGTTCGATGAGTACCGGCCCATTACATGGCGCACGATCTATACACTATCTTGGAAGAGTCCGTTTCGCCTGTCAAAAGGCGGATTATTTGGATTGCGCCGCGATGGGCATAAAGAGAACGGCTTCGAGGAAGAAATCCAAGCTGCGAGAGATTACCTGGGAAGGACAACCGGCATTGTCACTGCCGCTTTCAGCGAAGGCGGGATCCCGCTGAGAATGCTATCACCGGGTGAGATGTGTCAGGTTGTGTGGCGCGGACTGCATCCTGCCTCCAACGGCATGCCCATGGAGCGAGCCGCAGATATGGCCATCGCTATGGCTCAAGGAAACGAGCCCGCAAGGATCAAGCCGCCGCCGTTGGATGCCTTTCAGCCAGGTATGCCCGCTGAAGCACTTGCCCGTTTGCTGGCGCCATCTACCTTACTCGAAAAAGAGACCTCGCTGGAAGTGGATGGTGTAAGAGCGGCAGGATACGTCATCCAGGATTTCCGCCCGCATCAGCCGGCAATGGTGCATCGATTGGCGAATTTACCCGGGGGATGGACGGGGACGATCTACATGGAGTTCGCTGAACCATCATCCGTTGCAGGGCAGCTGCGGGAACGCGAGGTGCAGCTATCGGCGACGGAAATGGCGAAGGCAACTAAAGGAATTCTTCCAAGTTTTTCCAACCAACAAGAAGTGGCTGCCGTCCAATCCCAGCGTATGGCCATGGAGACCATAGGCCAGACGCCAGTATTCATCCGCTTCTTCGTGATGAGGACGGCTCCAGATGATGAAACCCTGGAGCAGCGTGTCAGGGATCTGGAGAGTCTCCTGACAACGCTGGGGATCAACGCCTTCCCTGCCCGATACACACAGAGAGCCTTATGGCAAAGCACATTACCAACAGGCGAAATGGTCCTGAAACAGAAACCGCGCAATATGACGGCTCAGAGCCTGGGGACGTTCTTTTGGCCTGCACAGCGCAGGTACATGGATAACGAGGGGATATATCTCGGCATCGACCAGGCAACCCAATTGCCCATCCGTGTTGATCCCTTCGGGGAACACAAGGAAAAGACGCCAACCTTCCTGGCGCTCGGCAGGCCGGGAGCTGGTAAGTCCGTCTGGCTGCGAACCATGATGCTCTCAGCCCTGGTCGCCGGAAACAACGTGATGGCTGTAGACATCGAAGGTGAGATGCAGGAGTTCTGCGACCAGTACGGCGGGCGCTATATCGAGATCGGCGGCCTTACAGGTGAGCGGATCAACGTGCTGGATATACCGCCGGACAGCGCGAATCCGCTCGAGCACGGGACTAAACACCTTGTCGCTTTCTGTG
>RCNB010002092.1_pt1 | contig 12334 bp, 11 predicted proteins | sample 2041321 | NCBI WGS metagenome assembly RCNB01 (sample SAMN09708232, study PRJNA481090) | Marine sediment metagenome, whole genome shotgun sequencing project. | reverse complement strand
ATAGTGGCATTATTAGTAGGAATCTTTTTTGGAACAAGACAGCTTATGAATTCAGCTTATGATGGGACAGTAACAAATTCTCAGGAAATTTATTACAGTACGTCTGATACTTTGGACATTAAAATGGTTGATAACAAAAATATTTCAAACAATGGTGTGCTTAGAAGGAATTGGAGATCTGAAATTATTTTAGACGATGATAGTCAGGAGAAAATATATTCTAATAACATACGGTTGAATATTTTACCATCAGATGATGAGACAATGTATGCCAAAGTTCGAAAATTATCACAGGGACAAAGTAGAAAAGATGCCAGAGAGAATGCTGAACTGATGAGTTATGGATATGAACTCAATGAGGAAGAATTAAGAATTAATGGATTCTTTTTGGCTGAGCTTTCTAACAGATTCAGTGAACAAAGAGTATTTGTTGATTTATTCCTTCCTGAAGGTCAGATAGTGTATTTGGATAACTCAACAAGAACATTTCTTTATGATGTTAACAACGTTCAGAATATTTATGATAATGATATGGCCAAACATTATTTTCAGATGACACAAGACGGGTTTGCTTGTCTTGATTGCGATGAAAATGTAATTAATATTGAAAGTGAGGATGATTCATTTAATATGAAAATTGATGATGAAGGAGTTCATATTGAAATTCAGGAAGACGGTAAAGATAGATCTGAAGTTAAAATTGATGCTTCAGGTGTTGTAGTAAAAAGTGTAAAAGATAGTGTCTAATCTATTCTCGATGGGCCTTAGACTATTATATGTTTTAGTATAACAGTTTAAGGTTCAGAAGAGTATTATAGAGTATAAGCTTATAAAAATTAAAATCATGAAAAAATTTATTAACCTAACACTTAGTTTATTTATATTAATTGGATTGACATCCTGTATGTTTAATGGAGTAGATGGAGATGGACACGTAGTATCCAAACAGAGAAAAATATCCAATGATTTTGTTCGAATTAATGCCAGTAGAGGACTTGATGTATATATTACTCAAAGTAAAAATATTTCGCTCGAAGTTGAGGCGGATGAGAATTTACACGAATTGATCGAAACAGAGGTAAGAAACGGTACCTTATACATTACAGCCACAAAGAATATTCGCTTTGCCAGTGCGAAGAAAATTCATCTTTCAGCAGATCATATTAATGAAATCAATGTGAACAGTGGGGCTGAGGTATATTCTGAGAATACTTTTGTTTCTAAAAAATTGGTTTTAAGCGTCAATAGTGGGGCTCACGCCAATTTAGACTTGAAAGTTGGTGAACTTATTTGCAAGAGTTCAAGTGGTGCAGAGATCGATTTAAGTGGCAAGGCAGAAAGTTTTAATGCCTCATCGTCAAGCGGCAGCGACATCAACGCTTATGAACTAACTGCAAGAAATTGCAAGGCTGATGCCAGCAGTGGTTCTGGGATTCAACTTATGGTTACTGAATCATTCGATGGAAGGGCCTCAAGTGGGGGAGATATAAAATATAAAGGACATCCACAAAGAGCCGAAAAAAGTAATTCTTCAGGTGGCAGCATCAGAAATACTGATAATTCATTGTAATAGCTGTTTAACTCGACGTATTGAGAATCACATCTTTGGCGTGATTTATATATTTACGTCCTATTGGAATTCGTTTATCGGTAACAAGAACAGAATTTCCTTCCAACGCTTGTATCTTATCAAGTGCCACAGTAAAAGACCTGTGTAACCGTAAAAATTGTGTTTTAGGCAATTCTTCAGTAATACCCGAAAGCGATTTATGTGCCAAATAATCTCCTGCCTTAGTAAAAACTTTGATATAGTCTTTTAGGCTTTCAATAAAAAAGATATCCTCGAATTTGATCTTGATTAGTTTCTTATCAACCTTGAGAAAAATAAAAGATTTTTCAGTGGTCTGATCAACTTCATCAGATTTATCAGTAATAAATTTTTGAGAAAGTTTGTTAATCGATTTTAAAAACCTTGTAAAAGGGATAGGTTTAACAAGATAGTCAAGAACGTCAAGATCGAAGCTTTCAACGGCGTACTCGCGATATGCTGTAGTAATAATGAAATAAGGAGATTGCTCAATACTTTTGATAAAGTCTAGGCCATTCATTTTTGGCATGTTGATATCTATAAAAACAACATCAATATCTCCCGATTGAATAATAGAAAGTGCTTCCATTGGATTTGTGAATATCTCTTTCAGTTCCATATTAGGGAATTCCTTCAAATGAGTCTCAATCACCTCAGCTCCCAGAGGTTCATCATCTATTATAATACATTTAATCTTCATTCAGGGGTAATTTCAAATTCACAGTATATAACTCTCCTTTAGAACTGGTTTTTAGGTTATATGATGATCCATAAAGTAATTGTAATCTTCGTTCAACATTTTCAATACCAATTCCGTGTTGAGAAGTTTCTTTGTGACTTTTAATAAAGTTATTTTCTACGGTAAAGAAAAGGAAATTGTCCTTAACAACAAAGTCAATACTGACATTTATGTCTTCATGATGTTTGGTTCCATGCTTAAAACAATTCTCAAGAAAAGGAAGAAAAAGTAGTGGAGGAATCTCAACATCATCGATATTACCTTCTATGCTGATGTCTGATTTGACTCTTTCTCCATACCTCAGTTTCTCTAATTCTAGATAACTGTACAAATAGTTTATGGATTTCATCAAACTAATCTTTGGCTCCTTCACTTCATAAAGCACATACTGCATAATCTCTGAAAGTTTCAACACTACATTTGGTGCATTTGGTGATTGCTTTATAACTAAAGCATAAAGGTTATTGAGCGTATTAAAGAAAAAGTGTGGTTGAATTTGTGACTTTAGAAAATTTAACTCCGTCTGAAGTTGAATTCTTTGTAGGTCATCATTACGTTTCTTTTCGCTGACCCAATCATAGGTAAGTTTGATGGCAGACACTAATGCAATTACATAAATAGAACCAATCATGACCTCAATGAAATGTATCAATGAAAATGCCTCTTGGTTCCCTTGGGCCTCAGGCCATATGCTTTTTGTTACCATTATAAAGTTCAAGAAAGTTCTTATAAAATAAAAAAGAGTCAATAACAGAACTAGTTCAACAAAAAACTGAACATACTTTTTTTTGATAATATACTTAGGTATCAAATAATAGATGGTAACATAGGTGATTATGATATTCAGCGGGAATTCTACAAGATTGGATTTCAATGAATACCAATAATCATTATTGATACTGGCAAATCTCAAAAAATTCAAAACGAAGTAGGACCCCCAAAATATAAGATGATATCTTATGGGTATTCTAAATTCTAAATTAAAGTTTTTAAACATAGATTGTTTTTGATTTTAATGCTTTTTTACTTAAAAAGCATTAATTTTTTGTTTTTTCAAAGAGTTACATTTCATTGAATTAAAGTTAAAGAATCACAAATACAGAGTAATATATGCTTGCTAAAAGTAGTAATTATCTTGTTGTTTATTGTGTTTCTTTTTTTTGCCGCTTCATTTAGTAGGCATGCTCAAGAAATTAAAAACACTGGTACCGTTGCATCTGCTATGGATAATGCAGCGCTACCAGGTCTTAGATTTGATGCATGTTATGGCAATATCAGCGTTTCGAGAACAATGAATTCAAAGTGATTTCAAGGCATTATCCTGGATTTAACGAAGATAAACTCATATTTGTCTTAAAAAATAACTCGAGAATATCAATATTTGAGTTTATACTCAGTGAGAGTATTATAAGTTGAGGAAAGTTTTATCTGCTCAATTTCACCAATGATAATTCTAATAAGATTATTTCAATTCTTGGATGTATATATTTTTAAATTCAACCGGATGGCTTTCACTTTGCAGAGAAATATAACCTTGTTTTAAAGCTTTCCCTTCAGAACCGATCAAAGTATTATATTCACCTCCAATAATAGGATGATTATACTCCAAAACTTTTTCACCATTTATATAATGAGTGATTATTGAATCGTTTCTTACTTCAATTTCGAGATCAACCCATTGATCACCGTAATAAGTTTTTGAACTAGAATCAATACAATGCGCCGTTACTAGTTCATTGTTCATTTGGACATGGCTTCCAGGTGTGCAAAGGTTAGCCGTACTCCGAGGGACACCTTCTTCTAAACCACCGAGAAGTTGAACTTCAATACAAACTGGAAAATTTTGATCGATGTCCATAGTCTCCGGATCTTGGCAATGTATCATAACGCCGCTATTTCGTACAGCCCAATTTTCACCACCTTTAATTTGGTCACCTACGAATCGGTAATCAAACTTCAATCGATAATTGCTAAACGGAGTTTTATAAAAAAGATGTCCAAATGAATTGTCAAAGGAATCATAATTCGAATAATCAATCCTAATAATACTGTCAACTACTGAAAATGTGTTTTTCCAATTGACACCTAAATCATGTCCTTTTATTTTAACATTCCAATTGTCAAGATTTACACCATTAAATAATGAGACCCAAGTTTCTTTTTCTGATGAATCAACTACTGAGGAAACTTCTACTTTTTTACAATTTATCAACGAAAGAGATAAAAAGATGATAATAATTGAATTTCTTATAATTTTCATATGATATGTCTAAACGTAACGAGTAGTACTAATTTAACTAAGATGAATAGAATTGCGACAAAGATTGCGCAAAGTTTTACACCTTATAGTAACAACGATTAAATGAATAATTAATAATAATTTTGTAAAACTGAAACAAAGTAATTACTTTGTTAAAAAATAATGTTCAAAATATTTCAGTGAAAGACAGTATACATGAGATAGAACCCTACAGGGCTGAAGGAATTGTTTACCATGCAGACACTTGTTTGCCACTTGTGGATGCAATCTCTCGCGAAAAGCTGAAATTTAAGGCTTTAGCTCGCTATACTTATCCGGGAGATAGACTCACCGATGATACCCCAGGCTTAAATTCTATTGGGTATTGGGATGCTAAGGAGCCTCAGGATTGGGGTTTAAATTGGCATAGAAATGAAGGGATTGAGTTTCATTTCCTGGAGTCAGGTTCGATGCCTTATTCCCAAGAATCAAAAAAAACTGAATTAAAACCGAATCATCTCACCATTACAAGACCTTGGGAAGCACATAAAGTTGGAAACCCCGATATAGGTATGGGTAAATTTTATTGGGTAATTATTGATTTAGGGATTAGAAGACCCCATCAAGAATGGGTTTGGCCGGATTGGATCATGATCACAAAAAAAGACTTAAATCGATTAACAAAAGTATTAAGGCTAGATGACCAATGGTTGTGGCAGTCGAATTCCAAGATGAAAGAATGCTTTCATAAGATTGGATTAGCTGTAGATAGTGATGTTGATGGCAGCAGTGCTTCAAAAATAAGGCTCTTGGTAAATGAAATGTTGATCCTGTTATTAGAATTAGTAGATTCGAAAGAAGTCGTTTTAAATGAGGCACTTACTGATAGTTCTAGAAGTGTCAAATTATTTCTGGATGAACTGGATAAAAATTTATCTGAAAATTGGACAATAGAAAGGATGGCTGAGTCGGCCGGTGTAGGACTCACCAGATTTACATATCATTGTCGCCAATTGACCAATACGACTCCGATGAGATATTTGGCGATGAAAAGAATAGAAAAGGCAAAACAAATATTAATCAAGAAGCCAGAATTAAGTGTCGCCGAAGTTGCTTACAGTTGTGGTTTTGCAACGAGTCAATACTTTTCAACTGTTTTTAAAAGACAAGAGAAGTGCACACCGCTCGAGTTTAAAGTAAATCTATAATACTGTAATCTAATCTTATTTTTGTCATCCGCTTTGAATGCCTCCTTCTTTAAAGACATTATTTTGAGGAGGTCTCTGTTTTGATGTTCATTCATATAAGTTATACGCTTCATTTATTGTTAATTGTGTATACAATTAGGTTTGAATTGTATAATTTCTTTCACTGATTAAAAATACACATCTATCCATATTTTATCGTTTAATTTCACGGATGTAAATAAAATAAATTTTATTAAAAATGAAAACTAAGAATCATATGTTCAAATTATCAGGTCTTACGTTGACCTTAATGATGTTTATCCTCTTAAGTTGTGGAGACAAGCAGAAGGAGTCTGTTACTGAAGCACCTAAAGATGAGGTGAAAGTTGAGAAAAAACCATTGTTTAAGTTATCACTAGCACAGTGGTCGCTACATAAAGCGGTTAAGGAGGAAGGTCAGAGTCCTTTGGACTTTGCTCAAAAGGCAAGTGAATTAGGGTTTGAAGGTATTGAATATGTAAGTCAGTTATATAAAGATGAATTAATGAAGGATAAAGATCCTAAGGTTGCAATGGAGATGTTGCTAGCTACATTGAAGCAAAAAAGTGAAACTTACAAAGTGGCGAATGTATTGATCATGGTTGATGAGGAAGGTTATTTAGCCACCCTTGACGATAAAGAAAGAGCGCAAACGGTTGAAAACCATAAAAAATGGGTTGATGCTGCTCAATATTTGGGTTGTCATTCTATAAGAGTTAATGCTCATGGAGTTGGTACTTATGAAGAAGTTGCTGAGGCTGCTGTAAAAGGTCTTACGGATTTATCTACTTATGCTGCAACAAAAGGAATTAATGTTATTGTTGAGAATCATGGAGGTTATACTTCAAATGGTCAATGGTTATCAGAGGTAATGGACAAGGTGAATATGCCTAATTGTGGAACTTTACCAGATTTCGGTAATTTTTGTATGACAGAAGGTTACGGATCAATCAATAGCGAAGAATGTGAAGATCCTTATGATATATATAAAGGAGTAGGTGAGTTAATGCCATATGCGAAAGCAGTTAGTGCAAAAAGTTATGATTTTGATGAAAATGGAAATCAACCTAAAATTGACTATTACAAAATGATTCAGATTGTTAAAGATGCTGGTTATACTGGTTTTATTGGGGTAGAGTATGAAGGTGCTAATTTGTCAGAAATTGACGGAATTAATGCAACAAAAGAATTGTTAACAAAAGCGATAGCAGCATTAAAATAATTCTTAGTATTTAATCAGTAAATGGGATCAAAAATAAGATTAGGCATATTAGGTGGTGGCGGTGATTCTCTTATTGGAGTGTTGCATCGGGTAGCCTCTAATATGTTCGATCAATTTGAAATTGTTGGAGGAGTTTTTAACCCTATTTGGGAAGAGAACATTGGATTTGCAGAAAAAATAGGAGTGCCTGTTTCTCGTATTTATAAGGATTTTGATGAACTGGTTTCTGAGGAGGTAAAACTTCCTGAAAATAGAAGAATGCAGGTTGTATCTATCTTAACTCCGAATTTCTTACATTTTCCAATGGCAAAGAAACTATTAGAGAATGGTTTCAATATTATTTGCGAAAAGCCATTGACAACTTCCTATGAGGAGGCTTTGATTTTAAAGAGAATTCAAGAGTTGACCAAAACTGTTTTCGCGGTTACTTATACGTATACTGGCTATCCGATGGTAAGGCAGATGAGAAAATTGATAGAGGAAGGACGTCTGGGTAAGATCCAAAAAATTGATGTTCAATACTATCAAGGTTGGATCAATCCAATTATTCATGATCCAGAAAAAAGAGCCTCAACATGGAGGCTTCAACCAGAAAAGTCGGGGATTAGTTGTTGTATTGGTGATATTGGAACACATGCCTTTGACATGATAGAGTTCGTGTCAGGATTAAAGATTTCCAAAGTATTATCCGATCTTAACTATTTGTATGAGGATAATGTAATGGATATAGATGGCACTGTTTTAATTCGCTGCTCAAATGGAGCAAAGGGAGTTATTAGGGCAAGTCAGATTGCAACCGGTGAGGAAAATAGCATTATTGTCAAGGTTTATGGGGAAAAGGCTGGTGTTAAGTGGGAGCAAGAAAACCCAAACTATCTCTATCTTATGGAAGATGGACAGGCTTTAAAAGTGCTTAAGCCGGGGAATGTTTACAATAGTGAATTATCACTCGATGGAACAAAATTACCTCCGGGTCATCCTGAAGGAATATTTGATGCTATGGGTAACATATACAAAGGAGTTGCACGTGCTATTCATGGGGAGTCCTATGATAGTGGTGAGTTTCCAACGATAAATGAAGGCGTTAGAGGTATGAATTTTATCGAACAAACCATTGCTTCTAATGCCGAAGGTAATATTTGGAAGCCGCTTGATTCATGATTATTAAACTGATTTTAAATGCATAGAAGAAACTTTATAATTGTCTTTATTTTTTTAATCTTTTTGAGCTCTTGTAAAAAAGGAGGGAATAAAAATATAGAAAACAGTTTGGAGACTGGCTTAGATTTAAATGAGGGTTGGACTTATTTATTCGATGGAAAAAGTTTTGATGGTTGGCACACTTATTTAAGAGACACCATTTCAACCCAATGGCAAATTGAAGATGGTGTTATGTATTACATGCCTGATCCGGATAAGGCTCAGGGGATGAATAATTTGGTAACCGATAAAAAATATAAAAATTATCAACTTTCATTGGAATGGAAAATTTCAATAGATGGAAATAGTGGTGTTTTTTATGGTGTATTAGAAGATGAAAAATACGTGGTCCCTTATATGACTGCTCCTGAAATTCAGATCAGAGATTATACAAACATTGCTGATTTCAGTGATAAAAAGCAAATGTCTGGGGCTATTTTTGGGATTGTGGGTATTGAAACAGATGTTGCCAATAAGGCTGGTGAGTGGAATCAGTTTTTAATTAAGGTTGACCATAAGGAAAATATAGGTATGGTGACCTTAAACGATAAGGTGGTGGCTAAGTTTCCTGTTCATGGAGAAGCTTGGAATTCTTTGGTGGAAAACTCAAAATTCAAAGACTGGGAAGGTTTTGGAATAACACAAGAAGGTCATATTGGGTTGCAGGATCACGCTCATGGAGTTTGGTTTAGAAATATAAAAATCAAAGAGTTAGATTAGAATAACACTTAAAAATATCATTTTTTAGTGTTAATTTAAAGCATTGATAAAGGGTTAATTTTCTAGGTAATTTGAAAGAATTTTGAGGATTTGTTAGTATATTTACTTTTTCCGCTAAATTCCCTAAGATTAAGGTAATTAAATTACCTAAGACAGCAAGTGGACTGTATTTTTTTAACAATGTCATATGAGACATTATTAGAGCTATAATTGAAATGAGTTTAATGTTTCATACAAATATAAATCACCGATTTTTTCTAATTAAATAAGTTTTATAAAATTATGAGTAAGAATGAAAAAAAGAACGCAATTTCCAGAAGGAATTTTGTAAACAAGACTTTGGTGGCTAGTGCTGGTTTTTCCATCGTACCATCTTTTGCTGTTAGCGGATTAGGACACGTCGCTCCTAGTGACAAGCTAAATATTGCAGGAATAGGAGTTGGAGGAATGGGGCTTGCCAATCTCAAAAATTTAAAATCACAGAACATAGTTGCTCTATGTGATGTAGACTGGAAGTATGCTAAAGGAGCATTTGACACTTTCCCTGAAGCGAAAAAATATTGGGATTGGCGTACGATGTATGAGGAAATGGAAAATGAGATCGATGCAGTAGTTATTGCCACTGCAGATCATACGCATGCAATAACAGCAGCCCATGCAATGACCATGGGAAAACATGTTTATTTGCAAAAGCCTTTAACGCATTCGGTTTATGAGTCAAGATTGTTGACAAATCTTGCTGCTGAACATAAAATTGCCACACAAATGGGTAATCAAGGGGCATCAGGAGCCGGAGTTGCTGAAACCTGTGAAATTTTATGGAGTGGTGCCATCGGAGATGTTACAAAGGTTGAATCATTTACTGATCGCCCGATTTGGCCGCAAGGCTTGAATACGCCTGAAAAAGGTGACTGGGTGCCTGATACTTTGAATTGGGATCTTTTTACTGGTCCAGCAAAGATGAAACCGTTTAATGAAGTTTATCATCCATGGAACTGGAGAGGATGGTGGGATTATGGGACTGGTGCTTTAGGAGATATGGCCTGTCATATCCTTCATCCTGTTTTTGAAGGTTTAAAATTAGGTTATCCGACAAAAGCACAAGCAAGTTCTACATTATTACTTAATGATTCTGCTCCCGTTGCTCAATCGGCTAAACTTACCTTCCCTGAAAGAGGAAAAATTGGTAAATTAAAATTACCAGAAGTAGACGTTCATTGGTATGACGGTGGAATTAAACCTGAAATGCCCGAGAACTGGCCGGCAGGAAAGAATCCGAATAAGCAAGGAGGAGGAACTTACTTCTATGGAACCAAAGACATCCTTCACGTAGGTTGTTATGGTGTTGAACCTGAATTGCTGTCTGGGAAGAAAATATCTGCAGCTAAAACTGAAAGGCGAGTGGAAGAAGAAATTGGGTTGAAATGGAATGAAGGAGCTCATGAAATGGACTGGGTAAGAGCCTGTAAAGAAAGTCCAGAAAACAGAAAGCCATGTACATCTGATTTTGCCGAAGCCGGACCATTCAATGAAATGGTGGTGATGGGCGTATTGGCTGTTCGTCTTCAGGATTTAAATAAGACTCTTGAATGGGACGGGCAAAAAATGGAATTCACCAACATTGGAGCTAATGAAGAAATTAGAAACATTGTTAAAGATGGATTTAAGATTCATGATGGTCATCCAACATTCAACAAGGACTATACTGATCCTATGAATGCACTGGCTTATTCTAAGGAGCTTGTTAAGCACACTTATAGAGACGGTTGGGAATTACCACCTATGCCTAAATAATAATAACTAATAGCTAGATTAAAATAGAACCTTAGGAAATTACGTATTTTTTATATTGTAAGTTTCTAAGGTTCTGATTAATTTCTAGTCATATTATAAATAATTAACTGAATTTCAAACACCAATAAATTTCAATAAAAATGAAAAAAAGAATTTTTGTACTTGCACTTGGAATCGCTACGACATCATTTATGGTCAGTTGTGGTGATGGGGCAAAGAAAGAAGCACCTGCGGCTGAAGCTGCGGAGGAAGTAGTAGAGGTTGCAAAGGAAGCGGCACCAAACACCTTAACAGAAGCTGAGAAAAGTGACGGATGGTCATTGCTTTTTGATGGTACGACTTCAGAAGGTTGGAGAGGTTATAAAAAGGATCATTTTCCTTCTTCATGGCAGGTTGTTGACGGAACAATTTATATGACTGGTTCTGGTAGAGGTGAAGCTGGAGATAAAGAAGGTGGAGACATCATTTTTGACAAACAATTTCAGAATTTCACATTAAGTTTGGAGTGGAAAATTTCTGAAGGAGGAAACTCTGGGATTTTCTATTTAGGAGAAGAAGAATTAGATTTTATCTGGAAAACTGCACCTGAAATGCAGGTTTTGGATAATGATAAACATCCTGATGCAAAATTAGGAACTGATGGTAATCGCCAGGCAGGTTCTTTATATGACTTGATTGCTGCTAAACCTCAAAACGCGAAACCAGTTGGTGAGTGGAATAAGATTGAAATCACAGTTTATAAAGGAACTGTTGTGCACAAGCAAAACGGTGTTAATGTAGTAGAATATCATTTATGGACTCCTGAATGGAAAGAGCTGGTGGCAGGAAGTAAATTCCCAGGTTTAAATAAAGATTGGGCTGACGTTGCTTCAAAAGGATATATTGGTCTTCAAGATCATGGAGATGATGTTTGGTTTAGAAATATTAAAATCAAAGAGTTATAAACTTGCTCCATTTATATTAAAAAAAAACCTCTGTATCTACAGAGGTTTTTTTTTGAAATATTATAAATGATTAAGTGAAAATCATTGTTCGGATATTGGCATATATACATCCACACTCCATTGAAGTTCATCTCCACCCATGTTTGGATTGTTATGAAACACTTCAAAAGGCTGATACTCAACATTAATATTTTTATTCTCAGCATAATTAAGAAGGGCATACCAAGCTCTATCTGATGTGATATAGTTTCCGTTGTATGTTGCTTTAAGTGCTCTCTTTTGTTTTATTTGTTTGAAGGATATTATCGGATGTTCAAACACAGAATCCATATTTTTTATAGGAAAACAAAAATCAAATTTGATAGAATCATTTTTCATATCCCAATTGTTCACAGCTATGAAGGGTCTTCCATTTAATTCAATGTTGTTACTAACTAAAGTATTGGTCAGCAATGAATAATTCTTCATCATGCCCAAAGCTTTTTGGATCTGCTTACATTCTACGCTAATAAAAGCACAATAAGTTTCTTTTATTTCCGATTCTCCGTCAATTGTTACTTTAAACCTTGAAATATGTTCTTTCAAATTATCGGATAACTCAACCATACTGTTTTTTACTCTTTTTTCAAAATCTGTATGAAACAATGGATGTGTTAATCTAT
>RCNB010002091.1_pt1 | contig 12338 bp, 9 predicted proteins | sample 2041321 | NCBI WGS metagenome assembly RCNB01 (sample SAMN09708232, study PRJNA481090) | Marine sediment metagenome, whole genome shotgun sequencing project. | reverse complement strand
GGTGGTACTGGTGTATGGATATCCGGCCTGGAATATGATAAATACAGGAAAGTGAATGGCCAGTGGCTAATGAGTGAAATGAGATTAAAACTCTTTTTCATGACCCCATACGAACAGGGGTGGCATAAGGTTAAGATCATGAAGTAGAAAGCTGATTTGAATATATGGGCATAACAAAGGAGAAGAAAGAGTAAGTTTTTAAAATATAATAGGAGATAGCATGCAGAAATTGTTACTGTTTGATGTAAGTAAGTGTACGGGATGCAGAACATGTGAATTAGCATGTTCACTGATTCAAACGGGCTCATGTAATCCTGCCAGTTCAAGAAGGAGAACAATACATTTTAATGAAGATATCCTAGACGTGTCGATGCAATGTCAGCAGTGTGATGACCCTGCCTGTATGAATATATGCCCAGCAGATGCGATTTATGTGGATGATTCAACTGGTGCAATAATAATTAATTATGATAAGTGCATAGGATGTAAGATGTGTAGCATTGCCTGTCCTTTTGGAGCAATTTCGGTAGACCCTCTGACTATGAGAGTAGTAAAGTGTGATTTGTGTTCAGGGGACCCCGCATGTGTAAAATTTTGCCTTACTGGTGCTATTGAATATGTCACTGCACATGCCTATGATTTGAAGAGGCAGAGAGAGAGGATTACGCAAATTAAGAGGATTTCAAGAGGGGGTGCGTGATATGTACGGCAGCACAGGAAAAATATTGAGAATTGATCTAAGTAAAGGGAGTTATACAACTGAAGATACGAGCCCTTATTTTAAGAAATATTTAGGAGGCAGGGCTCTTAACCATATACTCCTATTCAGAGATATTGACGTAACCAGGGTTCCTCCTTTTGATCCTGAAAATGAAATCATTTTTGGTACAGGTCCGTTATGCGGAACCACATGGCCAAGCGCAGGAAGATTACAGGCAACATTTATTGCTCCCTTGCCTTATAGCGGGTGGGGAGATTCAAACATGGGAGGAGCAATAGGACCGGAGCTCAAGTTTGCTGGTTGGGATACAGTTGTCATTAAAGGTAAGGCTAACAAACCAACCTATATTTATATTGAAGATGAGCGGATAGAATTTAAATCAGCTAATGATTTATGGGGTAAGGGTATAGATGAGTGCAACATTGTATTAAACAAGAGGCATCTTGGATGTCAAATGTTACTTATTGGCCCTGCAGGTGAAAACATAGTGAGATTCGCAAGCATAAGAACACAACGGTCGAACAGTCTGGGAAGATGTGGGGGTGGAGCAGTCATGGGTTCGAAAAATATGAAGGGATTAGTGGTAAAAGGCAGCAAAGGTGTTAAGATTTTTGATCCCGAAAATTTCCTTGACTTATCGTTGAAGTGCCAGATGGATCTTGTAGATCAGAATTTCGGACCATTGCACAGTCAGAGCAATGCTATAATGTCAAAATACGGAACACCGGGATTTACCAAACTTATTGGACGAACCGGGATGACACCTTTAAAAAACTGGAACCAATGTGGTATCTGGTCAGGTGATGTTGAGCTAACTGAAATGTTTGGAGATAAATGGTGGGAAAGACAGGATGCCTGCTACAGTTGTCCCATACATTGTCTTGGTGCATACCAAACAGAGGATACTAAATCTCCTTTTTCAAGTGGGGGGCCCGGTTATGATTCAGTTGTGGCTTTAGGACGCAATTGTTTGGAGCCAAGGGCTAAAATTATATTAAAACTAAATGCTATGTGTAATGATTTAGGGATTGACCAGGTGGAATTAGGTAACTCGTTCTCTACTATGATGGAATGGTATGAAAAGGGGATTATAGATGAGAAATTTACCGATGGTGTTCCAATGAAATGGGGCAATGGTGAAGGAATGATTGAACTAGCTACGAAAATTGCCTCAAGGAAAGGTTGTGGAAACAAGTTGGCTGAAGGTCCATATCGGTTAGGTAAAGAGCTCGGCAAAGAAGCGCTGAAATGCGTGTACCATCAGAAGGGAATGTGTTCAACAGGATTTGAGAATCGTTCTGCTATTGGTTCCATGCTTTCATCTGCCCTCTCACCGAGAGGTTCACATCATTTATCAGGATTGCCTACAACGGAGTTGCTCAATAGTCCATCTGTAGCTGCACGTTTAACCGGATTCAAAGAGGCTGGAGATATACGTTCATACCATCCGGAGGCAAAGGCCAGGCTGGTTCAGTTTTATGAAAACCTTTTTGAACTGCCTGACTCAATGGGTATTTGCAAGTATCCCTTCGGTCACTTTGGTTTTTGGCACGATCGCCCCAAGGATATTGAGAAGATGTGGAATTATCTCACCAAAGCACTATATTATGCTACTGGTGAAAAATTTACAAAAAATGAACTGATGGAAATTGGTGAAAGAGCATACCAGATTGAGAGAGCGGTCATCGTATTGAGGGGGATAAGACGGAAAGACGACATGCCCAACTGGAAATGTCTTAATGAGGAATGCCCCGGTGAACATCCATTAGGTCCAGTACCATTACCACCGATTGACCAGAAGAAATATGAAAAGATTCTCGATCGCTATTATAAACTGAGAGGATGGACAAATGAGGGTATCCCTACGAGAAAGAGACTCAGAGAACTTGATTTGAAAGATGTTGCAGATGTGCTGGAAAAGCGAGTTTTAAAATCTGCTAAACGAAAAAAATAACGAAATTTCAAAATTTAGGTATTAAGGAATTGAGGGATGTAAGTATTATTTGTTTTAGAAGTTTTGAACATTAGTAATTTGAATTTTGTAATTGTTTCGGATTTCGATATTAGAATTTCGGATTTATTTATCAAACGGAGTGTCCTTTTAAATTATCTTTGCCCCCTGTGGTGAATATGGAGGAAAACAATGAGTGGAACACTAGAAAAGGTTATTAATAAACACGAAGGTAAGCCAGGGGCTATCATTTCAGTATTAGAAGATATCCAGGAGACACAAGGATATTTGCCGAAAGAAATTCTGGAACAGGTAAGTGAAAAAATGAACGTACCTTTGTCTCAATTGTTTAGCATGGCTACTTTCTATTCAGCTTTTTCTCTCAAACCAAGGGGGAAACACACCCTATATGTATGTTTAGGAACAGCATGTCACGTAAGGGGTGGTGCCAGAATAATTAAGGGGGTGTCCAAGCAGCTGGGCATTAAGCCAGGTGATACCACTGAAGATAAAAATTTTACTCTTGAAACACTTCGTTGCATTGGCTGCTGCAGCTTAGCACCTGTGATCAAAGTGGGTAATGACGATGTATATGGTTACAATACTGTTGATAAGATAAAGGGTATCGTAGATAAATATAAGGAGGAAGGATGAGGGTTACAAGCATTTCGGGTTTGAAAAAAATAAAAAACAGAGGTCTAAAAAGTCTCTTCCCTTCTAAAATAAGGCTTTCTGTTGGTTTAGGAAGCTGTGGCATAGCAGCAGGAGCTGAAAGTGTCTATAATACATTAAAAAAAGAGGCCGCAAAAAGAAAGTTAGATATTTTAATTACCAGAACAGGATGTTTGGGTTTTTGTGGAGAAGAGCCTTTAATAAATTTAATGAAACCACGCTCTCCTCTTGTGGTATATCACCGCTTCAATGAAGAAGACGCAAAGGAAATCATCACTCAGTTAGCTGACAAAAAAATCTATGAGAAGAAAGTTTTTTGCAAGATCGAAGAGATGGAAAATTATATTGAGCCCAAGGGAATTAAGTTTGGGAAGGGCATTAAAGATATTCCTAACTTTTATGAAATCCCCTTTTATAAAAAGCAAAAGAAGATTGTCCTTAGGGAAAGTGGATTAATAGATCCAGAAAGTATTGATGAATACATTGCTGTTGGAGGTTATTCTACTGTACTAAAGGTACTCAGTAGTGTATCCCCTGACAGTATACTGAAAGTTATTGGTGATTCTGGACTAAGGGGTCGTGGAGGTGCTGGATTCCCCACAGCGATAAAGTGGGGAATCGCCCGTAAGACGAAAAGTGATAAAAAATACATCATATGTAATGCCGATGAGGGAGACCCCGGTGCCTATATGAACAGGAACGAAATGGAAAGTGATCCCCATATGTTAATAGAAGGAATGATTATTGGTGCCTTTGCTATTGGTGCAGAAGAGGGAATTATCTACATACGAACTGAATATCCTTTAGCCATAGAAAGGTTGAAAATAGCATTGGAGCAAGCACGATCCTATGGCTTGTTAGGAAAAAATATCTGCAATTCCGGATTTACATTCGATATCCATATAGTGTGCGGAGCTGGTGCATTCGTATGTGGTGAGGAAACTGCACTCATCGCTTCTATTGAAGGATACTCAGGACGTCCCCGTCCCCGTCCACCATTTCCTGCTGTGAGTGGCCTTAATGGAAAGCCGACGATTATCAACAATGTGGAAACCTGGTGTAATGTACCGGTGATACTTGCAAAAGGAGCCAAGTGGTTTAGAACCACTGGAACCGAAGAGTGCAAAGGTACCAAGGTATTTTCACTGGTTGGCAAGATAAACAGAGTCGGGTTGGTAGAGGTACCAATGGGAATTACCCTGAAGGAAATTATCTATGAAATGGGGGGAGGGGGCATAAAGGGTAAAAAGATCAAGGCAGTGCAGACAGGTGGACCTTCAGGTGGATGCATACCAGCAAAACTCTTTAATAGCCAGGTAGATTATGATAACCTCAAAAAAATCGGCTCAATCATGGGTTCGGGTGGTATGGTGGTAATGGATGAGGATTCCTGCATGGTGGATATTACAAAATATTTCCTTTCTTTTACCCAGGAAGAATCATGTGGAAAATGTATCCCCTGTCGAAGGGGTCTTGAGCAGATGCTTGGAATTTTGGAGGAAATTACTAAGGGTAATGGTGAAATGAGGCACCTCGATGAATTGGAAGAATTAGCCAAGGTAGTAAATGTAGCCTCATTGTGTGGATTAGGTCAAACGGCACCGAATCCCGTCATAACTGCCCTTCGATACTTTAGGGAAGAGTATGAAGAACATATTATTCAAAAAAGGTGTCGCGCGGGCGTATGTGACTCGCTTTTTCTTGCTCCCTGCGAAAATAAATGCCCTTTGCACATGAATGCCCCAGCATATATTCAACTGCTCAAAGAAAATAGAATTGCAGAGGCATACCAAATGATATTAGAGGATAACCCTTTACCTGCAGTATGCGGGAGAGTATGCCACCATCCCTGTGAAGGGAAATGTAGAAGAGGCGAGGTTGATGAACCTGTTGCTATTAGAGAGATAAGGCGTTTTATTGCAGATTATTGTTATGAAAATAAAAATAATGTTCGTATGAAACCAAAAACAATCTTACCAAAAACTGGAAAGAAGATTGCGATTATTGGTGCAGGGCCCGCAGGTCTTACCGCTGCATATTACCTGGTAAGATTAGGCCATAATGTCACTGTATATGAAGCCTTACCCGAAGCAGGTGGTATGTTAAGATATGGAATTCCCGAATTCAGACTCCCCAAAGCGCTTTTAAATCGAGAAGTTGAAACTATTAAAGAACTGGGTGTAGATTTTGTATTCAATAAAAAGATTGGAAAGGATGTATTCCTTAAAGATATGGCAAAAAGATACAATGCAATCTTTGTTGCTACCGGAGCACATGAGGATATCGCGCTTGGGATTCCCGGAGAAAAACTAAGTGGTGTCTATCTCGGTATGAGATTCTTAAGAGAAGTAAATATGGGAAAACCTGTGAAGGTTGGGGAAGAAGCAGTGGTGATAGGTGGAGGTAATGTTGCAATAGATTGTGCTCGTGTAATGATTCGCCTGGGAGCAAAGGTAACAATCCTTTATAGAAGAATAAAGGAGGAAATGCCTGCTCTTGAAGAGGAGGTTCATGAAGCTGAAATGGAGGGAATAAACTTTATATTTCTGGGATCTCCCAATAAACTGATAGGCAATAATGGTAAGGTGAGCGGAATCGAGGTAATGAAAATGAAATTGGGAGAGTATGACCTCGAAGGCAGAATAAGACCAGAGCCCACAGGAAAGACCTATCGGTTAAAGTGCGATACGGTGGTTACTGCAATTGGTGGAAGGTCGGAGACAGGTTTCCTGAAAAAGGCTGGGATTAAGTTATCAGAGAATAAAGCAGTTGAAGTCGATAAGTACTCTCTTCAAACATCAGTACCAAAGATATATGCAGGGGGAGACTTGGTAACAGGTCCCTATACAGTATCAGATGCAATGGGATACGGAAAGAATTTCGCAAGGATTATTGATACCAATTTGATGGGAGCAAACAGATTTGATCAATTAAAGAAAGCTTTTAAATATTCAATGGAGGTTTCAGTAGAGCCCCAGGGTGGGGAAAGAAACCAAACTTCATGTGCTACCTTTAAAAAATATGAAGGCAATTTTGAAGAGGTGACCTCTTCCTACACAAAAGAGCAGGCAGTGTCAGAGGCGATAAGATGTCTCAGGTGTGATGTAAAAGAAGAGGAGGAAGAGGAAGAAGCTGCATTATAAATGGAGATTTAAAGTAACAAAGGAGCAAACAAAATGGTAGTTATTTCAATAAATGGAAAGAAATATAAAGCGCAGGAAGGAGAGAACGTTCTTAAAGTTGCCATAAGGGAAGGTATTGATATACCCTATTTATGTTATCAAGAGACCCTTTCTCCCTACGGAGCATGTCGGCTTTGTATGGTCGAGGTCATAAGTGGGGGAAAACCGGGACTTACCACTTCCTGTACCTTACCTGTTGCAGAGGGACTTACCGTAGAGACAGAATCAGTAGAAGTCGTGCAGGTGAGAAAGGTGCTTCTTGAACTATACCTTTCTGAGGCCCCGGGTTCCCAGAAAATTCGGGAGTTGGCAAATAAATACGGTGTGGATCGTTCAAGGTTTACACACATTGATGTTACCGCAAAAGGGGACAGGTGTGTTCTATGTGGTCTTTGCGTCAGGGTGTGTGATGAGATTTTAGGTATCGGTGCAATAAACTATGCTGGTCGAGGAACCAATACCAGTATTAATACCCCCTGGTATGATATTTCTAGTGCCTGTATAGGTTGCGGCGCCTGTGAGTATGTATGTCCTGCAGATGCAATAGATATTTTTGACCAGGATGATGAGAGAATAATGGAGACCTGGAATAAAACCACCCTAAAGCTTAAGGAATGTGAGGAATCTATGAAGCACTTTGCTACTGAACGGGTGATAGAGCTTGTGCGAAGCAAAAACATCAATTTTCTCAAAGAACTGGAAGGTCTTAGTCCTGATGCTAAAATGAGAAAGGCAGCCGCCGAATTTCTCATCAAACCCAAACGAAATTCACAATAGTACCCACTCTTTGAGGAAAGGAGGATGATTTGCTATGAAAGAATGGAGGTGTACGACTTGTGGTTATATTTATAAAGGAGATAGCCCGCCGGATCTGTGCCCTGTTTGTAAGATGCATAAATCGATGAAACCAGGAGTACTTTTTGTCGAAGTTAAAAGATAACAGAGTAATTCACCATTATTGGGAAGGCTAAAATAAGAAGGATCGAATCTCTCAAAAAAACATTTAAGGTCACAAATCTTCTTTATTTGTGTGAAAGTTCTTCTCGTTTTCCCTCCTATTTCTGATCCACTAGGTCCCCATCTAGCGCCTGCATGTCTCTAACAGCCTCTTTCCGGAAAGAAGGTCATGAAATTGAACTCTGGGACATGAATATTTACTCCCCACTTTTGACAATTTTACCTAAGTGAAGGGGGTGATGGTGCGACTTGATCAACTTACGGAAAATACGGGCAATGAAGAAGTAAATAAAAAACAAAAAGTATAGAAGGAGGAAAAGGAATGATGGCAGGAAAACTTATAAAAAAAGGTGTCATAACAGTTCTCATGGTGATGATCGCACTATTACAGATTGCAGGCACAGTATGTGCCCAGGACGAGATAACCAACCAGACGATTCTTATAGAAAAGTCAATCAGTACCCTCCAGAGCTTCGTAGTCGATAAGAATATGGAATGGTTCCGGGAACACATTAAAGGTTCCTATGGTATAATCATCATACCCCAGTTGCTAAAGGGGGGCTTTATCTTTGGGGGTGCAGGCGGAAGAGCTGTTTTGCTCGGTCGTGATGAGCTCACCGGTGAGTGGTCACAACCTGTATTTCTAACCTCAATTGGAGTAAGTTTTGGATTGCAAATAGGTGGCAAAACATCTGAAGTAATCGTATTAGTAAGGACGTTGAAAGGGATGGAAGAATTCTACACGTCATCTGTCAATCTTGGAGCTGAAGCGTCAATAGCTGTTGGCCCAATAGGTGCAACAGGTGAAGCTGCAACAGCTCCTAGCTTGAAAGCAGATTACCTTAGCTTTGCAAAGTCCAAAGGTGCTTTCGCAGGTCTTTCGCTGAATGGTTCTAACATGCGTATAAATGATAAGTGGAATAGCGAATACTATGGCAGAGAAGTAAGGCCGGTAGAAATTATTGTAACCCATGAGGTCACTAACCCCAAGTCAGATAAGCTCATTAACGCAGTGATAAGAGCTCAAAAAATCAAATAACAGTTAGCATAATTCATTGCACTATAAGCATTAGGGAATCTGAAGAATGACAAAAGAAACCAATCAGTTAAAGTTAAGGGATTTTTTTAGTCTTCTAATATTTCTATGCTAGCCTTCTGTTTGAGCTCATCGATATACTCCTGATAAATCTTTTGAGCCTGTTCAGTCTTTGCCACTTTTCCTACTTGCTCTTTGATCTCCTCGAATGGGGGAATAAACCCTTGAGGTCTACGCTCGTATAGTTTAATCAGATGAACACCTTCTCGACTTTCAACCGGCTGACTAACCTCATTTTCTTTAAGTTTAAAGGCAACGATTTCCAGTGGAGGATACAACTGCCCCCTGCTATAATAACCAAGATCACCACCTTTTTTGCTGGAAGAACACTTGGAGTGTTTTTTAGCAAGCTCTCGGAAATCTTCTTTGTTGCTTCGTAAGTTACGTAACTTATCCTTTGCTTTTCCCCACTCTTTAGTATCAGCATCTTCTGGTATTTTTAGTAATATGTGCCCAATTTTGACCGATTCTGGTTGTGTAAATAACTGATGATTACTTTGGTAGAAAGTATTAATTTCATCACCTGAAAGTTGTTTTTTTCTCTCTTCATATTTTTTTGCAGCTATCTTATTAACCAGGATGTCATATGCCAATCTATCCTTGTAAGCTTCTTTCGTTTGACCATCTTTTAAGATATCATCAAGGAATGCCTGGCGAGAAGGATACCGTTTCTCCATATCTCCCATTATCTTCTCAATTTCTGCTGCGGCCACTTCAATCTTTTTTTTAATCGCTTCTTGATGAAGTAGCTCCCTCTCAACCATTTTTTGCAACATAAATTTCCTTACATGATGCATTTGATCCTGTCCCAGGGATTTTATATTAATTCCCTGATCTTTTAGGGTTTCATTGTATTCTTTAACAGCAGAATCTAATTGTGTTTCGAACAGCTGTTTATTATTAACTTTTGCTACCGTTATACCTTTGGATTTTTTTAGAGCCATTTTTTTGTCCTTATAATTTGATTGTTGTAAATTTTGCAATTTGATATTACTAACACACTTTGAAAAAAATTACAAAATAATAGGATTTTTTCTTGACATAGATAAAAGATTGTTTTATATATTAATCACTCTCCGAACTATACTTTCTAAGGCCATTGGTTATGAAAGATAGTCGATAAGGTAGCATCCGAAAGGATACTGCCTCCCGTTTGGAAAGGGGAGAAAGATTGGTTGCAACAAAACCAGCACTTTCCAAACGATCGTGCTGGTTTTTATTTTTGTAGCTTTTATTCACCGCAGAGATCGCTGAGTGCGCAGACAAGTATATGTACGAATACAATATGAATAGTTACATAATATACTGTCAGCAGAATATTGCTATTTGATGTATTACATTAATATTATTATGTAACATACTAATGTAGAAACATAAATAAGGAAGGTGCAGCTATGGTATCAGCGTTAAAAAGAGTTCTTCTAACGGGTTTAATTATATTAATCATCTTTCCAAATCCCTGTTTAGCAACGGAACGGATAAGAGTAGCAACCACAACCAGTACTGATAATTCAGGTTTGCTTGAAGTTATCATACCACCTTTTGAGAAAATGTTTAATATCAAAGTTGATGTCATAGCTGTTGGCACAGGAAAAGCGATAAAACTGGGTGAAAGCGGTGATGTAGATGCAATTTTGGTCCATGCTCCTAAAGCTGAAGAAATCTTCGTATCAGAAGGTTATGGAATAAATAGAAGAAAGGTTATGCATAATGATTTCATTATTCTTGGACCCGCGAGCGATCCTGCAGGGATAAAAGGGATCACTAGTGCCTCTCAAGCACTAAAGCAAATTTCTAAAACAAATTCAGCTTTTATATCACGGGGAGATGATTCTGGAACTCACAAGAAGGAACAGGAGATTTGGGATAAGGCTAACATTTTACCTAAAGGTACATGGTATTTAGAAGCTGGCCAGGGTATGGGAACAGTGTTACAGATGGCACATGAGAAGATGGCTTATACCCTGTCTGATAGAGGAACCTACCTTGCGTATAGATCAAAAATTGATTCTGTTATTATTTCTGAAGGAGATCCCGTTCTTTATAATCCTTATGGTGTTATTGCAGTTAACCCGGCAAAACACCCAAACACAAATTATATTCGAGCAATGGCTTTTATCGGCTGGTTAACCTCACAAGAGTGTCAAAAGATGATAGCTGAATTCAAAAAAGGAGGTGAAGTGCTTTTTCATCCAGATGCAATACCAATAAAATAAGTATTTAAAAAAGACGTATTCGTAAAAAGTCTAATTTTCTCCTTATTTGTCATTCCTGCGAAAGCAGGAATCCAGTAATTTCAGGTTGTTATGGACTCCCGCTTTCGCGGGATTGACTCAGTTTTTGACTTTTTACGAGAATCAAAAAAACAGAGCTAAAAATAATAGCAAGATTATCTCCGAGTCATTTCTTCTAAAAACAATTGTTTATGAAGAGTGGACGAAAGGGTATAGGCCGAAAGGGTTATACCTCCCGTGTTTGGAAAGGAGAATGGTTATAAAGCCCGTTCCGATCAAACATGGAACTGGCTTTTTTGTTTTAACACTTAAATATTTTTTTAATTAAGAAAAAGGGGAATATGAAAAAAAATATATTTTGCGTTGTCCTTTTAGCCTTTCTATCATTAAGCAATATGGTTTTTGCTGAAAGTCTGGCTAGTGATCGATTGTTAGAAATATTAGAAAATAAGGGGTTTTTGACAACAGAAGAGGTTGAAAACGTTAAAGAAATACTGGTAAAAGAAGAGTCGAAAAATGTTGAAGTCGTTTATAAAGAAGGCCTCCACATAAGAACAAAAGATAGAAGTTTTGATACAAGGATTGGTGGAGTGATTCAGACGGACCTCAAAGTGTTTGGCTCCCACTACCCCATAGATAACGATTTTGACATACGAAGAGCGCGTCTATTTCTTAAAGGGCGGTTATTTAAGTATTTTAATTATAAATTTGAAGCTGAACTTCAAGGTTCAAACAGCAACAGGCTGGTTGATGCCTATATGAATTTTGACTATTTCCCATATCTCCAATTCCAGGTAGGACAATTTAAAGAACCATTTAGCCTGGAACATCTTATCTCCGACAAATATATTCCCTTCAATGAACGATCCATGGCCTATTACCTCACGCCTGCAAGAGATGTGGGTTTTATGGTTAAGGGAACCTTGTTTAGTGATTCGATCAATTACGGTATCGGAATATTTAACGGTGATGGGCGTGATGCGAATAGAAGAGGGCAGAAAGATGACAAAGACATAGCCGGTCGCCTGGTAGCAAAACCCTTTTTCAATTACGGCCCCTCTTTCTTGAAAGGCCTTCAAATTGGTGGTTCCTATTCTTACGCAAGACTTGATACATCGGATCTTAATATCGATATAAAAACCCCGGCGATGACAACTTTTTTTAATGTTAAATCAAGGGCTAAGTATCACACAATTCTGGATGTGGATGACAGACGGCGTTTCGGATTTGAGATGGCGTATACCTATGGGCCTCTTATTATAATGGGGGAATATATCAAGAATGAATATCATGATGTATTGCTTTCCAGCGATGAACGTTTCAATTTTGATCTCAGGGGATGGTATGTGAATATGCTCTTCATGCTTACAGGGGAAGAGCCTCAAATGAAAGGAGGTATTTTAGAAAAAATCAGGCCTAGAAAGTGCTTTAATTTGGATGAAAGGGGGTGGGGAGCATGGGGTATCGGACTTCGCTATCAGCAGTTTAAGGCAAGCTCAAATGTCTACGAGTATTTAATTCAAGA
>RCNB010002090.1_pt1 | contig 12342 bp, 8 predicted proteins | sample 2041321 | NCBI WGS metagenome assembly RCNB01 (sample SAMN09708232, study PRJNA481090) | Marine sediment metagenome, whole genome shotgun sequencing project. | reverse complement strand
CCTTTTTGGGACTTCCGCCAAGTTTGACTTGAGGCAGGGGAATTGGGGGGGGTAGACCAAGGTCTTTTGATATGCCAACTGCCTCGGGCACGCATGCATGCATTATAGCAGTATGTATCTGACCTGCAATTTGATTGGGCATTTTACGAGTATTCTTCCAATCGTTAGCAATTTTACCTGCAGTATCATCTTCAAATATCAAAGATCCCTCAAGTTTAACCATGCCAACAGGACCATAGCTTGCAGTATATTGAAAATCAATTGTGGCCTGTTTATCTTTTATATCATAAGCATGAGTGATATTGCTATTATGATCAATGCGAACCTGCTTAGGTCGCTCGTTAAGATCCACATATCGTCTCGCCTCGATGGACTTGAGTTGTATATTTCTAATTTTCATGTTCTAGCCAGCAACAGTTGGTAACAAACAACATGCTTTTACATCTTTCGTTAGTTTGGATGGCCTGCTATCTAATTTAAACTAACTAAGAAAATCTCCGTTTATATCAAAGCAGATTCAGAACATCTATCCCGTTAATTTCATGATAGCTTCGGCGATGTCCCCTTTCGTCTCTTCTAATGCTTTTTCCGCTTCCTCAGCAGTTTTACCAGTTTGCTCCATAATCAGCTCAATGTCTTCCTTTGGGGTCTCTTCTTTTCGTTCCACTACGCGAGGGTTTCCAACAATTTGATATGTTTTTTGCCCTTGGGCATCCATGATTGTAACCTCAGCACCATCAAAAACGTATTCCTTTGTATTCGTTTGAATTGTTACTTTTTCCACGTTTTCTATTTCCTTAACACTAATGCCAAGTTTCCGCATCATCTGATTCATCTGCTTAGGGTTAATTCTTCCAGGCATCATCTATTAAGTCCTCCAATATAACCAATATTTCGAAGCATATATAGCCTATAAGTTGTTATATATTTTGGTATGATATCTGGGAGTGAAATAAAGGTTTTAGATAGGAATGCAGAGTACTATGGAGTGCCAGCTCATAACCTAATGGAGAATGCTGGAAAAGGAGTAGCAGACTTTGTCATGAAACACCTTGACTCAGCAAACGAAAGCATTCTTGTTTTTTGTGGAATGGGAAACAATGGGGGGGATGGATTTGTAGCTGCTAGATATCTAGCAGAAAAACACAATGTAACTTTATTTTTGACTGGAAAGGAAAAAGATATTCGAACGGACATCTCAAGAAAAAATTTCTGTAAATTGAAAGAGATAAACTTGGAAATACATGATATAGAATCACTAAGTAAAATAGATGAATATCTTTCAGAAAAAAATGTCATAGTTGACTCTATGTTAGGCATAGGTTTATCTGGCAGTTTGAGAGCACCATACTCTACAATAGTTGGAAAGATAAACGCAGCGAAAAATAAAACAGTTATCTCAGTTGATATGCCTACCGGACTTGGGACAAACACTGCAATAAAACCAGAATTCACTTTAACATTTCACGATGTAAAAAATGGAATGGATAGTGAAAACAGTGGCGATATTAAAATTGTAGATATTGGAATATCAAAAAAGGCAATTGAATACGTAGGGCCTGGAGAATTATTGGTCTACTATCCTAAGCCAAAAAAAGAATCACATAAAGGTGACAATGGAAGAGTTTTGGTTATAGGTGGAGGGCCATATATCGGTGCACCAGCAATGACCGCCCTTGCAGCACTGCGTACAGGATCCGATTTAGCATATATTGCCACACCCAAGAGGGCAGAAAGGGCAATCTCTACTTTTTCTCCCAATCTAATTGTTAAAGATCTAAATTCTGAGTTTTTAACCCCTGAGGATATGCCAGCAATCAGGGAGCTCCTACATAGCTGTGATACGGTAATCATTGGACCGGGGTTGGGAAAATCAAAAGAAACAGAAAAGGCAACGATACAGATTATAAAGACAGTTATTGAGCAAAATAAACCATTGGTTATAGATGCAGATGCAATAAAGCCGGTTGGAGAACAATTAGAAATAATAAAAAACTCAACTACTATTGTTACGCCGCATGCAATGGAATTTAAAAAATTAACAGGTTCTGATATCCCTCAGACTATTAATGATAGGATTAAAATGGTGCAGGAATGGGCTGAAAAACTAGGAATTGCAATTTTTCTGAAAGGTTATGTTGATATTCTAAGCGACGGTGAAAGGACAAAACTCAATAAAATACATAACGAAGCGATGACTGTAGGAGGTACAGGAGACGTACTGGCAGGAATTATTGGGGCGTTGTTATCTAAAGGTGTCGAACCGTTTAATGCAATGAGAATAGCCGCCTTCCTTAACGGTGAAGCCGGCAACGAAGGGTTTAAGAAAAAATCATATGGTTTACTTGCCACAGACATAATCGAAGAAATTCCTGGCATTTTGAAAAAATATTTATAACCCGTTTTTAATCAATGGTTACAATGAATAAGACTCTAGTAATGATAGGATGCATAGCATTATTTTTATCTTCATCTATTGTAGTGAATGCTCAGATACTTTCACCAATTGCGCATCTAAGTGGAGATATAAGTCAAGACGCAATGGCTTTTTTTGTTGGTGAAACTGATTTTTCTGGGAATTTTTATGGATATCCGGCAGATTCCATGATTGATACTTCTTCATTAGATGATATTTTGGACGATCCTTTAGTAGAAAATATGGTAGCGGATATTTTTGATATTTCATTATTAGAGGACCTTCACGTTTTCCCATTACTTGGATGTTGTACTTTTGAAGATATTAACAGTGTTACAATTGTTAATATTCAAGAGTTTCAAGAAATGGATTTCGCTTCAATGTCGCCTGCAGATATTATAAATTTTGTGAACAGCATCGAACACTTCTCAAATGTAGATATTATCGCTGAAAATGGCCAGTTTATATTTGGAGTTGGACAGGATAGTATTACAACGGAATCTGAGATGAATTTTGCCATTTCATCTACCGTTAGCTTTGAGATTGAAGAAGGAGATAAGATTCCATTTCTAGTTATTCTCACAGAATCTGAAATCACTATGCAATATTCTGGAGACTCTTCTCTTTTGCATAAAGCATCTGATAGTGGCAGTATGATAATTAAAGATTCAGATGGGAATGAAATTTGGAATGAAGATTCATCTGACAAGATGCTTTTCATAGAAGATGACGATCTTTCATTTGTCCAAGATTCCTCTGTATATGTGTTCCCAATATCTTCCAAGGAAACCAAAGAAACTGCGTCATTATACGTATCGCCTGCCGAATCTCGTTTCATCGATATTTCCCAGCTTATGGAAAGTATAACAAATTCAACAGGTGATTCATCAGGGAGTATGGGTATCCCGGATTTTTCCAATGACCTCCAAGGTCTTGATGAGCTTATCTCTGCGGCATCTTCAATAATTAATGGCGGTATGGTACTCATTAAAACAAATGATACGTTTGTTGTTGATAATTCACCCCAAACGTTTTCAGGATTTGGTTTTGCTAGGGGTAATGGATTTGATGTGACAATTACTGGAGGGCAAACACCAGAAACAACGGTATCTGGGGACTGTAAGTTAATTTTCTTGGGGGATCATTTCTATACTTCTCAGGCAAAAGATAGTGAAAACGGTGTAGCATTTCCATTTCTACTTGTTATCCCTTGGGTTTTGGCCATTGGTTTATACCTTTTATTTCGTTTCTATTTAAAGAAAGAAACAAAAACAAACGCGGAGCTAGATGGAAAAATCAAAAAATTAGCATTAATATTTCACATTGTAGCATTAATTGTAGCTTTCATTTTGATGGACAGAGAGATAAGTTTCCAGTTTGGTACTAGTGCAATAGATGCCATTCTCGGTCAAGGAATATCGCCAGTTTTTGCAGTGTTTATCGCTGTGGAATTAGTCATGTGGGTTCTTGGTTACCTAATCCTGGCCATCCCTATTTACATCATTGCAAAATACGGGCTAAAGTTTATTGAAATAGGGAAAGGTGGCAAAGGAATATGTAAAGGAGTGGGTGCTCTCTTCATATGGTTTTTCTGCGCGATTTATTTTAAATTAATCGTAAATCTGGTTTTCTTGATAATTAACCCAACTAACTTTTTCCCAATGGGGTAATAATGCAATCTTTAGATCTGCAGCCTATTTTCAACGAACCTGCTCTCTTTGACAAAAATAAAAAAATACTTGTTGTTGCAGATCTGCATATTGGGATAGAATCTGAACTAAGAGAGCGTGGGTTGAACACGGCTTCACAGACTCATAATATGATAAATCATCTGGTATCATTATGTAAGAAATATGGGCCAGAAGAAATAGTTATGCTTGGAGATATAAAGCACAATATACCTTCCTCTACGGTAGAAGAAAGAAAGGATGTAGAAAATCTTCTTGAAACGGTACAAGGATATGGAATCATACATATATTGCCTGGCAATCATGATGGTAACATAAGAAAAATGGTACCTGGAGATGTAATCATCCATCCATCTAATGGAATTGTTTTTGATGACATAGGTTTTGTGCATGGGCACCGATGGCCAGACAGCAAAATAATGCAGTGTAAACAGATTATTATTGGCCATACACATCCCACAATAATGCTTACAGACAGGCTTGGATATAAAAAATTTGAACCTTGTTGGCTTAAAGTAAATCTTATCGAAGGTAAAATGAAGGAAAAATATCCGAATTCTGCCGATCCTCAGGTGTTAGTAATACCTGCTTTCAACCCGTTATGTGGGGGAATCGCAGCAAATAAAGAAGGCGTTACAGGACCCATTGGAAAAATAATGGATATCGAAAATGCACAGGTATATCTACTGGATGGATCGTGTTTGGGAAAGGTAAAGAATATAAAATAGTTCAAGTTAAGCTTAAATATTGCATGTTTAATAACGAGAGACAAACATTGAGTAAAACATGATGGCCTATGGAATTAAATCTTAATCAGGAAATGAAACAGATTCTTTCAGCACTACTGTTAGTATTACTGCCCTTGATTGTTTTAGGTTTGGGGGCAATTTTCGGAGTGAAAAATGCAGGGTATTACATACTCACAATAATATGGCTTGGAGTAGGATTCATCTTTTTTAGTGCACTCGATTAGTCTTAGGTGTAGGATCTATCGGGAAGAAAATAATAAATACATATCTATATTGCATTCGATAGAATGGCATCAGTTTTTTCTAAGTTAAATCCAAAAATACAAGAATCGCTCTATTCTAAAGATATCAATAAACCTACTGAACCTCAGATTAAAGCAATTCCTCCGATACTAAACGGTGAAAACGTTCTTCTAATAGCTCCAACAGGACTTGGAAAGACAGAATCTGCACTTTTACCAATCTTCCATAATTTTTTAAAAAGAGCGGAAATCAATTCTAAAAGTGACAAGAAAGATAAGGGCATATCTATTCTTTACATCACTCCTCTTCGAGCGTTGAACAGAGATATGCTTAGGAGAACTACTGAATGGGGAAATAAACTAGGAATAGACATAGCAGTAAGACATGGAGATACATCGCAAAGTGAACGTGCCCGTCAGTCTAAAAATCCTGCCGATATGCTTATTACAACGCCTGAGACATTCCAGATTTTATTCACAGGTAAACGTTTAAAAAAACACCTAGAAAGCGTTAGATGTGTCATAATTGATGAAATACATGAACTAGCAAATGATGAACGAGGTGCACAGTTAGCAGTTGGTCTTGAAAGATTATATGAATTGACTATCGAAAAAAAGCATAGTTTTCAAAGAATAGGGCTGTCTGCTACCGTGGGATCACCCGAGGAAGTGAAACGTTATCTTGGTGGTCTTGAAAATGGTAAATTCCGTGATGTAACCGTATTGGAAGTTGACGTCACCAAACACATTGAAATAAGTGTTGAACTCCCATCTATCAAAAAAAGTGATTATGGTGGTGCAAACCGCCTTTCGATTGAACCAATTTCTTTTGCATTATTAAGGAGATGCAAAGAACTTATTGATAAGCATATTTCAACGCTTCTTTTCATAAACACTAGAGATGGTGCAGAAATTCTAGCCTCTCGTTTTCATATATGGACAAACGACATGCCGATAAATGTTCATCATGGTTCTCTTTCAAAAAACGCTAGAATAGAATCAGAGGATGATTTTAAGAGTGGAAAATTAAAATCATTGATATGCACATCATCACTAGAACTGGGCATAGATGTCGGTGATACGGATTTTATCATACAATACAGCTCCCCTCGAGAGGTTAAAAGGATTGTACAAAGAGTGGGAAGATCTGGACACAGAATAGGGAGAACTTCAAAAGGATTGATCCTAGCGACTACTCCTGAAGATGTAGCAGAGAGTATTGTTATAGCAAGAAGAGCCTTGGCAGGAGAGTTAGAAGTCTTAAAAGTTAGACAAAATCCATTGTCTGTTCTTACCAATCAGATCATCTCCATTGCCCTGGAAAACTGGAAGATAAAATCTGAAAAAATTTATGAAATAATCAAAAGATCTTATCCTTTTCACACCTTAAAACAAGATACGTTTAACAAGATTTTGGAGCAACTAAGAAATCAACGTAGCATCTGGATAGGAGACGAAGATTTTGTTTTTAAACGTAGAAACTCACGAAATTATTTTCTTGACAATATCTCCATGATTCCTGACGAGAAAAGTTACATGGCTGTAGATATAAGTTCAAGAAAGAGAATAGGAAGGTTGGATGAGAGTTTTGTTTTAAATTATGGTTTTGAAGGTGCAAAGTTTATTCTCAGCGGAAGACCCTGGACGATTGTAAAAAGAGATGAGGAAGAAATACTAGTGGCTCAATCAAAAGAGATAGGGAATGCGCCCTCGTGGACTGGGGAAGACATACCTATACCTTTTGAAATTGCTAGAGAAGTAGGTAAACTACGACGGCTCATTTCATCAGAAACAAAAATCGAAGAGTATCCATGCGATAAAAAAACAATTGATAAAATTGTGCAACAGATTGATAATCAGAAAAATCAAGGTTTTATCGTTCCAGATGACAAAACAATAACAATTGAGGTAGAGGATAAGACCGTGGTGATAAACGCATGTTTTGGAACAAAGGTGAACGAAACTATTGGACGTTTAATATCTGCTATGTTAGCACAGTCCATTGGAGAAAGCGTAGGTATTAACAGCGATGCATATAGGATAAATCTTGAACTCCCTGGTAGATTTCCAGTGGACAGGATAAGAGACATATTGCTAAAAACTAATCCTGATACTCTGTGGTATCTGATACATACTATACTGAGAAATTCAACACACATAAGGTGGCAGCTTGTTCACGTGGCAAGAAAATTCGGTGCTATACGAAAAGATTTTGATTATAAAAATGTTGGAGTTAAAAAACTATTTACACTTTTTGAAAACAGTCTTATATTTGATGAGGCACTTGATAAAATTATCTGGGATCGGATGGATATAAAAAACTCTCAAAAGGTTTTGGAAGAAATACAAAACGGTGAGATAAATATCCATGTGCAAAGGCTTTCACCCATTGCGCTTGCAGGATTTGAAACCATAAAAGGCCTAATGGTTCCCCAACGTGCAGATAGATCAATTCTAATGGCTTTGAAAAAACGTCTTGAAGATACCGACATAACACTTGTATGTACCAACTGCAATCATAGATGGAATACAACCGTACGAAGGGCGGATGCTAGGCCCAAATGTTCGAATTGTAATGCTATAAAAATTATGGTTTTACGCAGATATAATAAAGATTTGGCAAAACTTCTTACAAAAAAGGAAAGAACAAACGAGGAAAATAAGGAAGTAAAACGACTACACAAAAACGCAAGTCTAGTTCTAAATTATGGAAAGACTGCCCTACTGACATTGGTGGGTAGAGGCATTGGGCCCGATACTGCCGCTAGAATATTGAGAAGATATAACAGAACAGAACTCGAAAAATCAGATGAATTGCAAATCAGATTTCTACGTGACATACTTAAAGCAGAGTTAAACTATGCAAGAACCAGAGGATTCTGGGACAGGTAAAAAATCAATATCAATTTCATACCAAATGCTATGCTCCGGTTCATACCACAACCTTTAAAACGATTGTATGATTGCCTAAACCTATTAAAATAACTAAAATTAGTGATAGATTATGACTGAAAATAATATGGTACTACCTGGAGAAAAGCTATCCACATCTGAGGAATTATTATCTGGCGATGGGACATTTGAGGAAGACGGCATCATACGGGCCGCGAGAGTTGGAAGATATGTTGTGGATGAAAAAAATAGAAATGCAATGGTAAAACCCGTGACAAGTATCCCCGTTCTCTTAAAGAAGGGAGATACAGTTCTTGCAGAGGTGCGATTCATACGATCGTCAATGGTTATAGCCAATGTAATTCATGTTAAAGGAGAGAGTAGAAGAATCTCTGGCGATACAAACGGTACGCTGCGCGTATCAGAGATATCACAATCATATGTAAAAGATCCTGCTTATGAGTTCTCAGCGGGCGACATAATAAGAGCCAGAGTTACACAAGTCAATCCAAATATACAGCTTGAAACTAAGGATAGGAGCCTAGGCGTCATTAAAGGGCTATGTACAAAATGCAGACATACACTCATCAAAAAGGACAATATTTTAGAATGTGGAAATTGTGGGAATAAGGAGCGAAGAAGAACAGCAATTGATTACGGAAGCTATGATATAAATAATCTTTAAGATAGATTGTTATTATGGGGAAGGAGTGAAGATTCATGGATTTGAAAAAGATTAAAAAAACATCGAAGGAACTCGAATTAGAAATTATTGGGGAAAATGAGACCATATTAAATCCCATTACACAAGTATTGCTACAAAATGAGGATGTAGAGTACGCAGCATACATGACTGATAACCCTATGTCAAATAAACGACGTTTGTATGTTAGAGTCAAAAAAGGGAAACCCGAAGAGATATTGAAAAAAGCTGTCAAACAGCTAGAGAATGAAGTAAAAAGCTTCGGTAAAAATTTTGAAGGAAAAACTAAAAGTAAGAGTAAAAAGTAGATGAAATGTTTGGATGCTGAAAAAAACACAGGCATAGAAACTTTTTTTACATCGACGGAGGGAATAGGTGGAAAACTCCGCACAGTGCCCGAGGATTTTATTGTAAATGAGATTTCCAAATATCCCTCAAAAAAAGAAAATGGGCGGTTTACAATTGCTGAGATCACAGCTACAAACTGGGAGACAAATGGGTTGGTAAGAGAGCTTTCCAACAGATTACATATTTCGCGAAAACGAGTTGGTTTTGCAGGCACTAAGGATAAACGGGCGAAGGCAACTAGGCTAATGTCTTTTCACAATATTGCTAAAGATGACTTAGCTAAAGTAAAAATCAGAGATGTTGATATAGAAAACATCTATGAATCCGATCATCCTGTCAAAATTGGATGTCTTTTAGGTAATAGATTCGAAATTATCGTGAGAAATGTCAGTAGAGGTACTGGATCAGAACAAATACAAGACGTAATTTCCGTTATAAATAATAATGGTGGTTTTCCTAATTTTTATGGCATTCAGCGTTTTGGTGTTATAAGACCAATTACTCATGTGGTGGGAAGATTCATAGTGTTTGATGATTTTGAAAAGGCAGTGATGAGTTATATTGCAAATCCCATTGAAGGGGAGGGCGAGGAAACATATAATTTGAGAGATAGATTACAAAAAACATATGACTTTTCGGAGGCGTTGAATTCTTATCCTAATCATCTAAATTTTGAAAAGGCCATGCTGAACAAATTAGTCATTGATCCAAAGGATTTCGTTGGCGCTTTAAAGGAACTCCCAAAGAATCTTTTGACCATGTTTGTTTATGCGTACCAATCATATCTTTTTAACAAAATGTTAAGTGAGCGAATTAAACAAAAGTTGCCTTTAAATAAGGCGATTGTTGGCGATGTTGTTCTTCCCATAAGAAAAGGGATTATTGATGAAAATGCGATAATTATTACAGAAAAAAACATTGAAAAAGCAAATAAACAAATTCTAAAAGGCAATGCATTCGTAAGTGGTCTTTTATTTGGCAGCGATTCGGTATTTTCAGAAGGAGAAATGGGTGAAATCGAACATAATATTATTGATGGTGAGGGAGTCGATCCTAGAGATTTTATCATACCGGAAATTCCATATATTTCTTCGTCAGGTTTAAGACGTCCATTATTATCTTCTGTTAATAACCTTAGATTTGAATTGAATGATGATGCTCTGAACAATAGTAAGCTTGCATTAACTTTAAAATTTGAATTGAAGAAAGGATGCTATGCTACGTCTCTACTTCGCGAATTCATGAAATCAGATGATATCCGCAGTTATTAACAAAATCTGATAGAAATAATTTTAACGGGCTTTTGCCATTAGGGTGTTACTTCAAGGTTAAAATCCTTCTAGATTTGGTGAAAAACAATGATTGAATCACCCCCTCAAAAATATATTCCAAAGGAATTCGAAGAAAAAATTCAGAAATTTTGGACAGAGAATGATATATTCAAAAAATCTGTCACACTGAGGAAAGGATGTAAACCCTATATTTTTTTAGAGGGGCCTCCAACAGCTAATGGTCTTCCTCATCCTGGTCATGTCCTCACAAGGGTCATGAAAGATCTAATTCTAAGATATCATGTAATGAACGGATATTACATAGAAAGAAAAGCGGGATGGGATACACATGGCCTACCTGTGGAAATTGAAGTTGAGAAAAAAATAGGACTCAAAGATAAGCAAGCTGTTGAGGATTACGGCATCAAAAAGTTTAATGAAAAATGTAGAAAAAGTGTGTTCAAATACGAAGCTGCGTGGGTTGATATAACCGATCGTATCGGTTTCTGGCTTGATATGAGCAATCCCTATATCACACTAAAAAATGAATATATTGAGTCCGTATGGTGGTCTCTTAAACAGGCATGGGAAAAAAAACTATTATATCATGGACATAAAGTAGTTCCTTATTGCCCACGTTGCGGAACGGCGCTTTCTGCACATGAAGTAGCACAAGGATATAAGACTGTTGAGGAACCGTCCATTTTAGTAAAATTCAAACTTAAAAGAGAGGATGCTTATTTTCTAGCATGGACTACAACTCCTTGGACTCTTATTTCAAACGCAGCACTTGCCGTTCATCCAGATGAAACTTACATAAAGGTACGTTACAATGGACAAACGTTGATTCTTGCTGAAGAGCGTGCAGAAGTTTTGTTGAAAGGACAGGAATATGAGTTACTGGGCGGTTTTTCTGGAAAAAAACTTGAAAATATTGAATATGAGCCATTATTTAATTATTACAAACCTGACAAAAAGGCATGGTATGTTATCTGTGCAGATTTCGTAACTATGGAAGATGGAACGGGTATTGTTCACATTGCTCCTGCTTTTGGTGAAGATGATTATAACGTTGGTAAAAAATACGAATTACCTGTTATACAACTGGTTAAACTTGACGGTACCTTCAAGGAGGAGGTTACCCTTTGGAAAGGACAGTTTGTCAAGGATGCTGACCCCAATATCATTAAACATCTTGAAGAAAGGGGGCTAGTAGAAGGTGTAAAAGAATATTCTCATGAGTATCCATTCTGTTGGCGTTGTGATTCTCCTCTCCTGTATTATGCAATGGAGTCATGGTTTATTGCTATGTCAAAGGTGCAGGAATCCCTAATAAAAAACAATAATCAGATAAACTGGTATCCACAGTATCTCCAACAAGGGCGTTTTGGGGATTTCATACGTGATGTGAAGGACTGGGCCCTTTCCAGAAATCGGTACTGGGGGACCCCTCTACCCATTTGGACTTGTACTGATAAGGCATGCAGCCATAGAATATGTGTTGGCAGTATTGATGAACTGAAGAGTTTGAGCGATAATTTTACAGATGATTATGATTTGCATAAACCGTTTGTTGACGAATTGATTGTACGCTGTCCAAAGTGTCAGTCTGAAATGAAACGTGAGAAAGAAGTTATTGACTGTTGGTATGATTCAGGTTCTGCATTTTTTGCTCAGTGGCATTATCCTTTTGAAAATAAAGAAAAATTCAAAGAAAATTTCCCTGTTGACTTTATCAGTGAAGCTCTTGATCAGACTCGAGGGTGGTTTTATTCACTCTTGGCTATTTCGACGTTTTTATTTGATGAAAACCCATATAAAAATGTGCTTACGCTAGGACTTGTCTTAGATAAGGATAATCAAAAGATGAGTAAAAGTAAAAAGAATTATGTTGATCCAACTATCATACTTGATCATGAGGGTGCTGATGCACTTCGTTGGTATCTCATCTCAGCCAATGCTCCTTGGGTTTCCACACGGTTTTATGAAGGGGCGGTTAAAGATACCTTTGGTAAATTCATTCTTACTCTTTG
>RCNB010002089.1_pt1 | contig 12342 bp, 8 predicted proteins | sample 2041321 | NCBI WGS metagenome assembly RCNB01 (sample SAMN09708232, study PRJNA481090) | Marine sediment metagenome, whole genome shotgun sequencing project. | reverse complement strand
ACTCCCAAGATTTAGGCTTATATTACAATGCCATACAGGATTATCGAGTGAAAAAATAAAATAGAAAATAGGGATAACTTTTTTTGATCACCAGGACCAAACCCGATTGCCGGCAAGAATTGATATGAATACGATATTGTCGATGCCAAGCACGATCTCCAGTGCCACCAGCGTACCCAGGGCGATCCAAGACTCCGTACTAGTTACCCATTCAAACATAGAAATCACCTATTTATCCATTCCCCTGTAAAAAAAGGCTTCCCATATATCACGTGGTCCCCCTTTAAGTCTGCCCGGGTCTACCCCGGCTATTCCCTTATTCCGGATAAGGTCCAGATTTTCTATATCACCAGATGTGTTAATATTAAAAAAATTATAGATATCTATTCTCTCTTCCCTTAGCTTTGTGCTGCCTATCCATTCGACTTCATCGTCCCCCAGTATTTCAATTATTTTATATATTCCATTCTTAATACATGTTCTTATCTGTTTAATATACTCTTTTGAATATATACCGCAGAGAGCTTCGATACCTCTAAGGTTTCTAATGAGAACAGCATCTTTTCCGGACTCTTCTGATGTCCGCGTTAAAAGTTGTAAAACCCTGAAAGAAATAAAAGGCATGTCTGAGGCAAGCACCAGGCAGTTTTTATTTTTAGCTTCCTTGAGCCCGCTGTAGATGCCTGCCAGTGGGCCTATTCTTTTACCATCAGGACTGGTCTCTGCATCATCGACTACAATCTTTACATCCGGTTTCTTCCAATCATACTCAGACGGTACAGGACTTTCATCACTAGCAGATAGCGAAACAGCGTCGATCTTGCCGGATTTTGAATTTAAAAGCATTCTCTGGTACTTATCCATCCGGTCAAGGACCTGTGCAATATAGGGGAAGTTTTCTTTACTTGAAGATATCAATATCTCGGTACAGAAAAACCCCATCTTTATAATCTGATCAGCAAGCAGGGGTATACCTTCAAATTCTAATTTTATTTTATTTATGCCAAACCTGGTACTCTTGCCGCCAGCCAGGAGTATTCCGGAAAAGTCCATATTATTATAGGTAGGAGCCTGTCCAAAAACTGGATCTTGGCTTGTTGGATAATAAAATAGTGAGATGCGAGGCAAAGCGACGCAAGCAATGTACTACATTACTGACGAGATTTAACAAAACAGATTGCTGTTTTATTATCCAACCCTTCGGGCAGCCGCTATTTTTACACATATCTTTGTTTTTCGTCATCGCAGGTACCATATCGCTTCTTCCTTAAGTCTTGATCTGGTTAATAATATCAGGCTGCAAGCTCAGGTCCCAGTTCTTGGACAGGCTCCCAGTAGGTTAATGCTTGAAATGCCTTTTTCCTGTAAACACCATAGGTATCCTGTATTTATCGCAAGTCTCAATCGTTTCCTCATCATTTACGGAACCGCCCGGTTGTATTATGGCAAGTATACCGTTCTGGGCCGCAAGCTCTGCGACATCTTTAAACGGGAAAAATGCATCTGAAGCCATTATTGAGCCTTTGCATCTTCCTGAAGATTTGTTTACTGCAAGTTTTGCGGCGTCTATCCTGCTCATCTGTCCTACACCAACACCAACCGTGCTTCCATGTGCTGCAAGGACTATTGCATTGGATTTTACATTCTTGACTATCTGCCAGCCGAATAATAGGTCCTTCCATTGATCTTCAGTGGGCCGTATCTTTGTTACGACTTTCATTTGGCTTCTGTCACCGGTGCCTTCATCAAGGTCCTGTATGATCATTCCGCCATCAATGCTTTTAAGGTCCACATTGTTTAAGGTAAAATCATCAGATTTTATCCTGTTAATATTTTCTTTAAGGTCAAAGTCTATCTTGAGTATCCTTAAGTTTGGTTTCCCTGAATGGATCTTCAGGGCTTCCTGGTCAAAGTCAGGAGCGATAAGGACTTCAACATAATTATCGGAAAGACGTTCGGCTGCTTCCTTTGTCCACTTCATATTGCTTGCTACGACACTTCCAAAAGCTGATACCGGATCACATTCATATGCCCTCTGATAAGCTTCGGCTATACTGCTTCCTACTGCAGCACCGCATGGATTATTATGCTTTATAACTGATACACAGGATCCTGCAAATTCTTTTACTATGAAAAATGCAGCATTAGTGTCCAGTATATTATTATATGATAGTTCCTTGCCCTGCAGCTGAACGGCATTTACCAGGGTATCCTTTCCCGCCAGTGGGGACCTGTAATAAGCTGCCTTCTGATGAGGGTTTTCCCCATATCTAAGATCCTGTATTTTCTCAAAAACAAGGTTCAGACGTGAAGAAAATCCGCCTCCCCCCATTCCTATCTCAAGTCCGGGTTTTACCATTATATCTGTATCCGGATAACCGTCTTGCTTTCCGCTAAGATACTCAAAGATCACACTATCATATTCACAAGTATGCTGGAATGCCTTTACTGCTAGAGAAAAAAGAGTATCGCCAGAGAGTTTTCCAGAATTCTTTTCAAGTTCACCTGAGATCATGGAATAGTCACCCGGGTCGACAATAACTGCCACGCTGCCATTATTCTTTGCGGCACTTCTTATCATCGTGGGACCGCCTATATCAATATTTTCTATGGCATCCTCTAATGTGACATCCGGTTTTGAGATTGTTTCCTTAAAGGGATAGAGATTTACTACAACCATATCAATTGGAAGTATCCCGGCTGCATCGATCTCCTCCATGTGTTCCTTCTTATTCCTGTCTGCCAGTATGCCTCCGTGGATCATGGGATGAAGAGTCTTTACCCTGCCTTCCATCATCTCTGGAAAACCTGTTAGCTCATCTACTTTCTTTACTTTTATTCCTGCCTCTGAGAGCTTTGCATAGGTCCCTCCTGTAGATATAATCTCTACTCCTGCTTTCTCCAGGGTGCATGCGAAATCGACTATCCCTTTTTTATCGGAAACACTTATAAGGGCTCTTTTTATCTCTATCATTTTAAATACCTATCTGCCGCATTGATATTGATTTATCACTCCGGAAGTATTTCTACTTTCCTGCCTTTTATTTTAAGCTTGTCCCCGCAAAAAAGTTTGACTGCCTGGGGATATATTTTATGTTCGACCTTGTGTATCTTTTCCTCAAATTTTTCCAGGGTATCTTCCCGGCCTATAAACACGGGAGCCTGCATTATTATGGGGCCATTATCAAGTTCTTCGTCTACAAAATGTACAGTGACTCCGCTTATTTTTACTCCATACTCAAAAGCATCCTTTATCCCGTGAGTACCTTTAAATGAAGGCAGTAGTGCGGGATGGATATTTAGGATCCTGTTTTTATATTCACCTAAAATAAGAGGGGTCAGGAGGAACATATATCCTGCAAGGACTATCAGGTCTATTTTTTCTTCTTTAAGGATCTTAAGTATCTCTACTTCAAAATCCTGGCGGTTGACAAACCCTGAAGGATCTATGGATTCTGCCCTTATATTGTGCTTTTTAGCCCTTTTTAAGGCAAATGCGCCAGATTCATTGCTGAATACAAGAGCTATATCGCCACCAAGGTCTCCGTCAGTATTAAAATCAATAAGAGCCTGGAGATTGGATCCGAAACCTGAAGCAAATACTGCAATTTTTTTTCTCATCATCTCCCTCAAGATCCTATCTTAGAGCCTACTTCACATATACTTTCCCGGTACCGCCGGTTACTTCACCAAGAAGTATTATGTCCTCACCTCTGGTCCTGACACATTCCCTTAAGTCATCGATACTGGAAGGGCTTATGACCATTACCATGCCTATCCCCATATTGAATACATGAAACATCTCTTCTTCAGAAATATTTCCCATATCCTTAAGCGCCGTAAAAACTGGAGGGACTTCCCATCTATCCTTATATATGACAGCATCCATGCTTTTGGGGATTATACGGTCTATATTATCGTAAAATCCTCCTCCGGTTATATTGGCGATCCCTTTTACTTCTATTTTATCATTATCAAAGATCTCTTCAGTTGTCGGGGAATATAATCTTGTAGGAGCAAGGAGCAAACTTTTAAGTTTTTTGCCCTCTGCCCATTCCGGCTTGCTCTCAAGATCAAGCTTTTTAGCCTCAACTATTTTCCTGACAAGTGAAAATCCATTGGAATGAAGGCCTGAAGATGCAAGCCCTACTACTATATCTCCCTTACTTACCAGAGAGGGTTTTAATATGCTGTCCCTTTCGACTATACCCACTGCAAATCCTGCAAGGTCCACCTCATTATCAGCATACATATCAGGCATCTCTGCGGTTTCTCCGCCCAGAAGAGCTGTGCTGCAATATTTGCAGGCATTCGCCACTGATGTAATAATGGAACTTATCTTTTCCTGATCTATCCTGCCGCATGCAATATAATCCAGGAAGAACAGCGGTTTGGCCCCGCAGCAGATCAGGTCATTTATACTCATTGCCACAAGGTCCTGGCCCACGCCATCATAGATGCCTGTTTGCCTGGCAAGTATCAGCTTTGTACCTACTCCATCCGTGGAGGATGTAAGCACAGGATCTTTATATTTGCCTGCATCAAGATTGAAAAGGCCGCAAAATGAAGAAGGATCACTTAGAACATTTTTATTATGTGTTGACTTGATTGTTTTCTTTAGGCCGGACAGCATGCTATTGGCTTTTCCGATATCCACCCCGGAATCCTTATAGGTGAACCCGCTATTTTTGGAATCATTATTCTCAGGCATTGGAAGAGATCTTTTCCTCCTTGTCCAATGAAAATTTGTCATAATCAAGGTTCTCCTGGCTCTGGACCGGATAATCCCCATTAAAGCATGCAAAACAGAATTTGTCCCTGGATTCCCCTATGGCCCTTTCCAGCCCGTCTATGCTCAGATATCTCAAACTGTCAATACCTAGAAATCTTCTTATATCTTCAACTGTCTTATGATTGGCAATGAATTCTTTTTTTGTAGCCATGTCTATTCCATAATAACAGGGAAATAGTAGCGGTGGTGAGCTTATCCTCATATGTACCTCTCTTGCTCCTGATCTATACAGCATCTTTACTATCTTTCTTGAGGTGTTTCCCCTTACTATGGAATCATCAACGACTACTACCCTTTTATCTTTTATTATTTCTTTGAGTGGATTCAGTTTCAGTCTTACACTTATTTCCCTTACTGCCTGGTCAGGCTGGATAAATGTCCTTCCTATATACCTGTTTTTTATAAAACCTTCTGCATATGGTATCTTTGAAGCAGCAGAGTATCCGATCGCTGCCGGGGTTCCTGAATCGGGAACGGATATAACAATATCAGCATCCACCAGAGATTCTCTTGCAAGCTGCTTACCCATCCTGTGCCTGACCTTAAACATGTTCTTATCATGTATGTAGCTGTCAGGACGTGCAAAATATATGAGTTCAAAAACGCACATGGATGTCCTGTCAACCGGAATAAGCATCTGTGACCTGATTCCGTCCTTATCGATAACGATTATCTCTCCCGGGTCCACTTCCCTGATAAATCTGGCATCTACTATGTCCAGGGCGCATGTCTCAGAAGCTATGACATAATTTCCATCAAGGCTTCCAAGCACCAGCGGCCGGAATCCGTGAGGATCCCTTATTCCAAACAGTTTATCTTTCGTAAGTATCAGTAGGGAATATGAACCTTTGAGCTTGGAAGTCGCTTCTTTTATCGCTTCTTCTATATTTTCGCAGGAAGAACCTTCAATAAGGGATGCTATGACCTCTGTATCGGTTGTTGTCTCGAATTTGATCCCCTGTGCAGCTTGTTTTTTTCTCAGCTCGCTTACATTAATAAGGTTTCCATTATGGGCCACAGCAAAGCTTTCATTCTTAAACATCCTGTATATCGGCTGGGAGTTTTTCCAGACGTTTTTACCTCTTGTGGAATAGCGGGTATGGCCGATTCCTATGTATCCCATAAGAGGTACAATATTTTGTTCATTGAAAACCTGGGCAACAAGTCCAAGGTCTTTAAAGACTAGAATATCGTCTCCATCAGATACAGCTATGCCGGCACTTTCCTGTCCGCGGTGCTGAAGTGCCTGGAGACCGTAAAATATAATATCTGCTACTTTTTTTTCAGGTGCATAGATCCCGAAAACACCGCATTCATCTTTTATCCGTTCCCCTGGTATAAACACTTTTGCATCTGTGCTATTGGTTTTTTTATCAATATTTATATTTACCATTTTTCCCTATTTCACGCCTATCTACTATATGCTCAAACAAGACTTTCAAATACAACTCTATTCTAATCTATTATCCAGTGCACTCCAATAAAAACCGAAATAATATTATATCAAATATATAATATTGGTAAATCCAGTTCCCTTATATTTTTCAAATACGCCCCATCAATGGTCGTCGCACCATTTCCTGGCATTCTGGAACATCTTTAGCCAGGGTGAGGCTTCAAGCTTTCCTTTCCAGTCCCCGGGCATCCAGGGCCACTGCCAGTCCAGAAATGCTCTTTCGGGATGAGGCATCATAGCAAGATGCCTGCCGTCAGGTGAACATAATGAAGATACTCCTTCCGGGGAACTATTGGGATTAAAAGGATATTTTTCAGTGGGAATTCCCTTATCATCCAAAAATGTTGTCGGAACCAGTCCCTTAATTTTGATCTTTTCAAAAATATCGCTGTCCGGACAATTAAAGAAACCTTCACCGTGATTTATCCATACTCCGAGCCTGGAACCTTCCATACCTTCAAGCATTATTGAAGGGCTGCTGTTTATTGCTACTGTGACCCACCTGGATTCTAACCTTCCGGAAGGATTAGCTATAAACCTTGGCTGTTTTACTTCTTCGAGCCCCTTCCATGGCACCCAGCCTAAAAGGGCCATCAGCTGACATCCATTACAGACTCCCAGGGAGAATGTGCCGGATCTCTCGTAAAATCTGTCGAACATACTTTTAAGTCCTGGATTAAATCTTATGGTGCCGGCCCAGCCTTTTGCACTGTCAAGGACATCAGCATATGAAAAACCGCCTACAAATACCGCACCCCTGAAATCATCAAGTGTCACTGCACCTGATAATAGGTCGGTCATCGCCACATCCCATACTTCAAAGCCGGCCATATAAAATGCTGAGGCCATTTCCCTGTCTCCATTACTGCCTTCCTCGCGGAGTATAGCTACCTTTGGCTTATCTTTTTGTTTCAGGATCTCCTCAGAAGTGCTGACAGGCGTAAAACTCAGCCTGTATTCAGGATTATTCCTCTTATGTGAAGCAGCCTGCTCTATGGCAAGTCCCGGATCCATCTGCTGCTTTTCGAGTTTATCACTTATCTCTTCCCACCAGCACAGAAGTGTGCCGGTATCTTTCTTGACAACAGTCTTATCTTCTGACCTGATTATGATCTTTCTGTCTTCCGATGTATCTCCAAGCGGTATGAGTCTGGTCCCGTGATCTGATAGCACTCCAACTATCTCTTTCTCATTGCCCGGGCTGTATTCTATTACAAGTCCAGGCTCTTCGGAAAAGAGCTGGCTGATAATACTGTCACTTGATACAGGGAGATCTATTTTAATTCCACAATTTCCCGACATGGCCATTTCTATAATAGTGGTAATAAGACCTCCGTCACTTCTGTCGTGCCCGGAAAGTACAAGACCTCTTTCAATAAGTTTCTGGACAGCATTAAAGGCACTGGCAAGTCTTAGGGGATCATCTACATCAGGAGAGACTCCTCCGAGTTCCCCAAGTGCCTGGGCCAGCGCGGAACCTCCCATACGGTTTTTACCGTCTGAGATATCTATCAATGCCAGCTTGCTTCTACCTGGCATTTTTATATCAGGAGTTATTATTTTCCTTATATCCGGAACGCTTGCGTAAGCGGATATGACTACTTCATTGGGAGCCTTCACTATCTCGTCTTTTACCTGTGCAGCCATAGACACGCTGTCCTTGCCTCCATCAGCTGCGATCCCGAGATCCTTCATCATGCTGCTAATGGCTCTTGCTGCTTTTAGAAGTTCAGCTCCTTCTCCGGGGAGTTTTGCCGGCCACATCCAGTTCACCGAACATTTAATATCTTCAAGGCTGCTTATCTTTGCCCATACCATATTTGTGAGTGCTTCCGCAACTGACATCCTTGCACCTGCAGCGGCGTCCACCATTACCTTTAGCGGCTGCTCCCCTATTGAGATCGCAGCGCCAGTATGGCCAAAATGGCTCTGTGCGGTAACTGCTACATCGGATACAGGAAGCTGCAATGGCCCGCAGCATTGCTGACGGGCGATAAGACCGGTAACGCTCCTGTCGACTTTTCGCACAAGAAACCCCTTGGAACCTACGGAAGGAAGCTTAAATACCATCCTCAAGGCATCTTCTACGGAAAGATCCCGGGCAATATCAAGTTTTATTAAGGGTTTTTCAATGCTTTCAAGCTCGAATGTCTTCTGCGGTATATCTAAAAGTATCTGTCCAAGATCAAGGTCAACAGGAATAGTGCCGTCATCTTTGTCATGGACCACTATTCTTCCGTCTCCGGTTATCTCTCCAAGGCTTTCGAGGTTTACCTTTTCCCTGTCACATATGGACTGGAGAAGATCAAGTTTCCCCGCAGGGATAAGGAATGCATTTCTTTCCTGGTATTCTGCGCTCCATATCTCAAGGACTGACATCGTCCGGTCCCCGAGCTCTATATTCCTTATCTCTATTCTTCCGCCTGCTGGTTCGACTATTTCCGTCAGCACATTACAAGGGCCGCCTGCCCCCTGGTCATGAACACTTAATATGGGATTCTCGTCACCCATTTCAATACATGCCCTGATAACACGGTTAAGTTTTTGTTCCATCTGGGCATTACCCCTCTGGACAGCATTAAAATCCAGTTCTTTCCGGGCCTCTTCCTGAATAAGGCTGGATGCGGCACCGCCGCCCACTCCTATCCTGTAGGCCGGTCCCCCTATCTGGATTATAAGCATGCTTCTGTCAGGTTCTTCCTTTGCAGTATGCCTGCTATCCATCTGTCCTATGCCGCCGCTAAACATTATGGGTTTTACCCATTCGCGTCTCTGTCCGCCCGGGAGTCTCTGCCCAAAGGTCCTTGTAAAGCCCTGTATCACCGGTTCCCCGAACTTATTTCCATAATCCGATGCACCATTACTCTCCCCTATCATGATATCAAGAGGAGCTGCCATATTTGACGGATATATAAAATCTTTATCTTCACCGGGTATACCGTAATCCGGGATATTTAGATTTCCCGTACAGTAGCCAGCAGTACCAGCTATCACAAGTCCCCCTCTTCCGGTAGCCTCAACATCCCTTATTCTTCCGCCTGTTCCCGTCTCAGCACCAGGGAAAGGGGCTATCCCGCTCGGAAAATTATGTGTCTCTGCTGTAAGTATCAGATGATAGGTAGCTTGTTTTTTAATAAATGGCGAAGTCATGCCCGGCCTGGAAGGCATTACCGTAGAAATACTGTAGCCCTTGATTGCGCTGGAATTGTCCTTAAATGCTATAAGGCTGTTTGAAGGATTTGCTTCCAGGGGAGCTTGTATAAGTTGAAATAAAGTCTCAGGGACCTCTTTTCCATCAAGGATCAATTTACCTTTAAAGAACCAATGCCTTGAATGCTCGCTATTTGCCTGGCTGAGTTGGAAGCATTCGACATTGGTGGGATTCCGGCCGATCTTATTTGCAAAAAGATCAAAGTAAAAATCTATATCCCAGCTGTCCAGTCCGAGCCCCATCCTATTATTTATCTCTTCAAGTGCCGCAGTGCCTTCCTCCAGGATAGGAACCGTGCATACCTTTTCTGGCATTATTCCGGTCCTGAATGATTCCAGTGGTTTACCGTATAAAGTTTCTGTCATCCTGTCGTGATTTGCACTTATGAATGCTTCCCTGTCAGTATCTTTACCTGGCAGGTGTCTCCTTGATCTTTCAAGACGGATTATACTGTCAAGACCGCAGGAATGGCATATTGCTACGGCATTTGTAGAATAAGCGGTCTCAAAATTCATGCGGGGACCGAGTTCTATTATATTTCCATTTCTGATGATTGGCACCTGTGAGAATTTATCAGGTTCGAAAGTCTCTGAAAGAAGCCAATTAATTGTGTGGATCTCCTGTGACTTAAGTTTACGTGTGGTCTCGATATAGAAGCAATATTCAAGATCTTCTCTGATAGCGCGGTAGAAATGTAGCAATATTATTGTCCTTCCTGCAGCTTAAAGATTCACTTATTATATATTTTTTAATCTGTCGATTATTTCATCTATATATCTTAGATGATAATTGTAGTCAAAAAGTTCCTCAAGCTCTTCCGTGCTGAACAACTCGCTTACTATTTCATCCCTGGAAATATTTTCCTTAAAGCTTCCTTCATTGTTCCAGGCATCATGGGCTGTTGACTGGACTATCAAATATGCATCATCACGGTCCATTCCCTTATCGATCAAGGCAAGCAATACTCTCTGTGAGAATATTATCCCTCCATATTTCATGAGATTTCGTTTCATATTATTTTCAATAACACCCAGTCCGTCTATAACGAAATATGCCTTATCAAGGATATAGTCCAGTATGGCAAAACTATCAGGGAGTATGATTCTTTCAGCTGAAGAGTGGGAAATATCCCTTTCATGCCAGAGAGCAATATTTTCCATGGCAGTTATGGTATTTGACCTTAAGACCCTGGCAAGCCCGCCTATCCTTTCACATAATATGGGATTTTTCTTATGAGGCATCGCGGAGGAACCTTTCTGGCCTTTTGCAAAAGGTTCCTCAAGTTCCTTGACATCGGTCCTCTGGAGGTTCCTGACTTCAAGGGCCAGCTTTTCAAGTGTCGCACCGGTAATGGCAAGTGCCGAAACTATCTGCGCATGCCTGTCCCTCTGGATTATCTGCGTGGATACAGGTGCAGGTTTTAGCCCGAGTATGGCACATACTTTCTCCTCAAGTTGTGGATTGGTATTTGCATATGTGCCTACGGCGCCGGATATTTTACCATAACTCATTGACCGCTGGGCAGCCGTCAGTCTTTCAAGGTTTCTAGACATCTCAAAAGCATACATACAGAATTTTAGTCCCAGTGTCACCGGTTCAGCATGTATGCCATGCGTCCTCCCTACCATAACAGTGTGGGCATATTCTTTTGCCTTTTTCTTGAGGAGGTCCAGAAATTTTATCATCTTTTTTTCCACTACTTCAGCAGCATCCAGTATCTGAAGTGATAAAGCCGTGTCCCCTACATCTGAAGAGGTGAGCCCATAGTGAAGATATTTTGATGAATCACCAAGATGTGAGGAAACATCTGTTAGGAATGCTATTACATCATGATGAGTCTTTGATTCGATCTCTTCGATCTTTTTTATATCAAATCTTGATTTAGTATTAATATCTTTTGCAGCTTTTTCAGGGATCATCCCAAGCTCTGCCTGTGCCAGAGCTACTGCTTTCTCTACTTCCAGCCATTTTGCAAACTTATTTTCATCCCCCCAGATCTTACCCATTTCTTTTGTAGTATATCTAGGTATCATAAAAATGCCCCCTGCATCATATAGAGTTATAAAAATACCTTATGGACTGGAAAAATATGAGCAATTCAGCCACAAACTATAAATTATAGCAAATAACCAGCATTACTACATCAGTTCTTCGATTATTTTTTCCCGGAAAGACTGATAATTCTCTGAATCATTAAGGTCCAGCAATTCTTCCCCACAATCGAAAAATACCTGGTCATAATCATTAAGGCAGAGTTCGCTGATCTTGAGCAGCCATTTGATCTTGATCTTCCAGCTTTTAAAATCAGTAAGCCAGGTTCTTTCCCTGGTAGGGATCTCATTTTTTATAAACTTTGTTATATTGCTTGACTTCCCGGATACCTGCAGTAGAAACTCATCCTTTTGGGTAAGGCAGGACAGGTTTGCAATACTAATATCCATATCTTTAGCCACTTTACTGTCTCCTGTATCTATTATTTGATCAAATATTTTAAATATAAGTCTTAAAGCTCGCTGCAAATGTCAGATATATCATTGAATGTGTATCCATCAGGCAGATTCTCCAGGGATTGCACTACAAACTCAGAGAAGTTTCTAAATCTTACATAATCAAGTATCTCGTTTTTATCAGCAGGAAGACCCATCTCCGCAAGGGCATTTCTGACTTCAAGATCACATACTATCTTTATATTCTCACATATCTCATCAGTAGAACTATATACTTTATCATCCAGTTTATTTAGGGCTATTTTGGATGCCTCACTTATATCCGAATTTTTATCTATATAATCTAATATCTCTGATTTTTCCTTAGGCAGCTTGATCCCCTTTATGGCGCCTATTATCTCGGTATTACAGAAAATAGCCATTATCTCCTCCCTAT
>RCNB010002087.1_pt1 | contig 12347 bp, 9 predicted proteins | sample 2041321 | NCBI WGS metagenome assembly RCNB01 (sample SAMN09708232, study PRJNA481090) | Marine sediment metagenome, whole genome shotgun sequencing project. | reverse complement strand
AGGGTGGGAAACTGCTCATTCAGTGCTTTGTATAAATCAATGGCGGTTCCTCCCAGCATCCCGTCTCGTGCTATATCCGTACAGATCAGCCTGGTAATACCCATATCCATGTATCCCTGCACAAAATCAATAACCCCCAGTGATGTATCCTCCTGCCAGGCATTGATGGATATTATCCCATCCCTGGTATCGGCTCCTAGAATGATTTTATCGGGACCGTACTGCAGCAGCCATTTTTCTACTTTGTCCCGGTTTTTAACAGCAATGCTGCCAGCGGTTATCATAGCTGCCCCTGCATCAAATACTGCCCGGATATCCTCATCACTCTTGATTCCTCCGCCGAAGTCAATGATCAGCGCTGTGTTGTCAGCAATTAATTTGAGAATGTTAAGATTAACAACCTTACCCGCCTTTGCCCCGTCAAGGTCCACCAGGTGCAACCGCCTGACACCGAGACCGGCAAAATGCCTGGCAACCTGCAGGGGCTGGTCCGAATATGTCTTCTTTTGCTGGTACTGACCCTGTACAAGCCTGACACATTTCCCGTCAATGATATCGATAGCCGGTATCAGTTCAATCATAGTTCAAGGAAGTTTTTTAGGATCTTCTCGCCAACCGGACCACTCTTTTCGGGATGGAACTGTGTGGCATAAAAATTATCTCGTTCAATAGCAGCACTGAAAGGATTTATATATTTGGTTACTGCACTGGTATTTTTTCCCAATGCTGCATAATAGCTGTGTACAAAATAGACAAAAGCACCTTCAGCTTCTGTATTGAATAATTTGCCGCTGACATTATTAAGGCTATTCCAGCCCATATGAGGGACCTTTAATTTCCTCTCAAATTTTTTTACCTCCAGGTCAAAGATCCCGATACAGTCTGCATCACCCTCTTCGGAATGGGCACACATCAAATGGAGTCCAAGGCATATTCCCAGGACCGGCTGTGTAAGCTCCCTGAGAAGGATATCCAGCTTTCTTTCTTTCAGGTATTTCATGGTCGTGCTTGCTTCACCAACCCCTGGAAAGATCACCCTGTCTGCTGTACGCAGCTGTTCGTGATCATCTGTAATGACGGCTTCTATCCCCAGCCTTTCCAGCGCAAAATACACTGAGCGGATATTCCCTGCATTATATTTTACAATCGCTACCTTCATTATCTAACTGAATACGATGGTCTTGTTTTTATATACCATTACCTTGCGGGATAAATGGGCATGTATGGCCCGGGCCAGTACGATTTTCTCCAGGTCCCTGCCAATCCTGACCATGTCGGGGACAGAATCCCTGTGGGTAACCCTGGCCACATCCTGGTTGATGATGGGTCCTTCATCCAGGTCCTCCGTCACATAGTGACTGGTGGCACCTATGATCTTTACACCTCTCTCGTAAGCCGAATGGTAGGGCTTTGCTCCGGGGAAAGCCGGCAGGAAAGAATGGTGGATATTGATGATCTTGTTCCTGTAATGGCTGACAAAATCATTGGAAAGGATTTGCATATACCTGGCCAGTACGATAAAGTTGACCGAATAATCCTTCAATAATTTAAGTTCCTGCTTTTCCTGTTCTGCTTTGTTTTCTTTGGTCTTGGGGAAACAATAGAAATTGGGTCCAAACTTGCGTACCGTATCTTTCTGGGTTTCATGGTTGCTGATGACAAGCGGGATATCCACTTTCCATTCGCCGGACTGATACCTGGCAAGGATGTCATCGAGGCAATGCGGGATCTTGGATACAAAGATCGCCATACGTGGCCTCATATTTGACAAATAAAGTCTCCAGGTCATTTTAAATTGCCTGACAAGGGGATCCAGGTACTGTTCAAGCGATTCTATGGGGATCTGGAATTTTTCCAGTTCCCATTCAAGTCTCATAAAAAATACCCCGGCTTCCCTGTCGACATGCTGGTCAAGGTATAAGATATTTCCCTCATGGTCACTCAGAAAACTGGTAACCGCGGCTACGATCCCGGGCCGGTCCGGACAGTGGATCAGCAATATAGCCGTATCTGTATTTGGTTCATTCATGTCCTATTACTGTTTACAGAGCACCCTTTGTGGAGGGTATTTCCGATTGCCATGGATTTCGTTTGACAGCCTGCTGAAGGACCTTGGCAAAGGCCTTAAATATAGCTTCAGCTTTGTGATGTTCATTTTTTCCTTCTACTTCAATATGGAGGTTACATTTGGCTGAATCACTGAATGACTTGAAGAAATGTTCAAACATCTCCGTGGGCATGTCGCCGATCTTCTCTCTGCTGAATGCTGCTTTCCAGACCATTGCACTCCTTCCTCCCAGGTCCATGGACGCCTTTGCCTCGGACTCATCCATCGGTAACAAAAACCCATACCTGTCAATGCCCCTTCTATCCCCCAGGGCCTGGCTGAATGCCTCACCCAATGCCAGTCCGATGTCTTCAATGGTGTGGTGTTCATCAATATACAGATCACCTGTTACCTCCACTTCCAGGTCTATACCACCATGCCTTGCGATCTGTTCCAGCATATGGTCAAAAAAACCAATCCCCGTAGAGATCTTATACTGGTTAGTCCCATCAAGGCTCAGGTCAATCCGGATCTTTGTTTCGGATGTCTCCCTTACGATTTGTGCCCTGCGCCTGTTCCTAAGCAGATATGCAAAAATAGCAGACCAGTCCCCCGCTATAAAACTGCAATGCGATGTAAGTCCGGATTCATCAATTTCCAGCTGCTGGTCTTGCTCTCCAATCAGTATTGCCTTTGCACCAAGGTTCCTGGCCAGTTCAATATCTGTTAACCGGTCGCCGATCACAAAAGAATTGGCCAGGTCATAACTGCCTTCCATATAAGCGGTCAACATGGCGGTACCCGGTTTCCTTGTTGGTAGATTATCCTCCGGCATGGAACTGTCAATGTGAATCCCGTCGAATGTGATCCCTTCATTTCGAAATGCGGTCAGTATCTTCTGCTGTACCAGGTTAAAAACTTCTTCAGGATACTGTGGCCTGCCCATCCCGTCCTGGTTGGAGACCATGATCAGGTCAAAATCCAGTTGCTTCCGGATAAAATGCAGGTTCCTGAAAACACCAGGCAGGTATTCCAGTTTTTCGAGGGAATCTACCTGGAAATCAACCGGGGGTTCTACCACCAGGGTACCATCCCTGTCTATGAATAGTGCTTTCTTCATTGAGGATATGATTTCATGAGTTCAATGAGCCTGTTATTCTCATCAGGGGTTCCTACCGTAATGCGGATGCAACCTTCACAATGTGTCAGGCGTGAACGGTTTCTGACAATAACGCCCTGCTTATATAGAAATGTATATAAACCATCCGCATCCTCCACTCTGACCAGTAGGAAATTTGCGTCAGATGGAAATATCTTGAGTACGTATCCTAAATCTTCCAGCCGGCCCTTAAGTTTTGTTCTCTCTGCCAGTATCTCTTTTACCCACTGTTCCCTGTTTCCCGCCGATCCGAGCATCTCCAGTGCTTTCGTCTGGGTCAGGTAATTCACATTATAGGGATACTTGACCCTGTTCATGTATTGGATCACCTCCGGATCCGCCAGGGCCATGCCGAGTCGGATACCTGCCAGTCCCCAGGCCTTGGAGAGTGTTCTCAGGATGATAAGGTTCTGATGTTCACCCTGCACGGGAAGCATTCCATCCGAACCGCAAAAATCAACATATGCTTCATCCAGGACAACCATCCCTTTGAATTCTGAAAGGATCCTGGTAATCTCAGCCTTACCAAGCAGGTTTGCACTGGGATTGTTAGGTGAACAGAGGAATACCATTTTTGTTTCCTCTCTTACAGCTGCAAGCAGGCGTTCCGCTTCCAGGCTGAAATCCTCATTCAGGCTGACAAAATCCACCGCTATATTGTTGATATCAGCACATACCTTATACATCCCGTAAGAAGGATCTATAATGATGATCCTGTCCTCAGCAGGTTCACAAAATATCCTGATCAGCAGGTCAATGGCCTCATCGCTTCCATTTCCCAGGAAGATCCGTTCAACAGGGGTGGAAATCATGCCCGAGATCTTTGTCTTCAGGTCCATCTGGACAGGATCCGGATACCGGTTAAATGGTTCATTGTAGGGGCTTTCATTAGCATCCAGCATCACTGCTCCATCTCCTGAATACTCATCCCGGGCAGAGGAATAGGGGATCAAATCCCTGATATTTTTCCGTATAAGGTCTTTAATATCACTCATCCCTTAGCAATCATCTGTTAATTTCTTCAGCCTGATTTCCACGGCTATGCTATGGGCCATCAACTCCTCTTCCTCGGCCATGGCCTTTATTGCCGGGCCAAGGTTGGTGAGTCCATCTTCACTGATCTCCTGGTAGCTGATCCTCTTCATGAAGCTTTCCAGTCCTATCCCACTGTAGGCCCTGGCGTATCCCCCGGTTGGCAGCGTATGGTTGGTGCCGGATGCATAATCACCGGCACTTTCAGGTGTATAGGGTCCCAGGAATACTGATCCTGCATTGTTTATCCTGTTGCCCACTTCTTCATAATCCTGGCATTGAATAATGAGATGTTCAGGGGCATAACTGTTTATCATGTCAAGGATGTTCTCCTTGTCCTCCATGACAATCAACCTGCTGTTCCTGAGGGCAGCCTCAGCTATTTTTTTCCGGGGAAGTGTGGCCAGCTGTTTATCCAGTTCCGCCATAACCTTTGTGATTATCTTCTCCCGGGTAGCTACCAGGATCACCTGGCTGTCAGTTCCATGTTCTGCCTGTGAAAGCAGGTCAGCTGCAATGAATGCCGGATCAGCAGTGTTATCTGCAATAACAGCTACTTCCGAAGGTCCGGCCGGCAAATCAATGGCAACATTTTCAAGGCTGACAAGTTGTTTGGCAACTGTCACGTACTGGTTACCCGGACCGAAGATCTTGTCCATCTTCGGTATACTTTCGGTACCGTAGGCCATGGCTGCAATGGCCTGGGCTCCTCCGATCCGGTAGATATTTTCAATGCCAAGGATACCGGCACAGTACAATATGGCGGGATGAATCCTGCCATCAGCATTCGGAGGTGTACAGAGGATGATCTCACGGCATCCTGCAATCCTGGCCGGGATTCCCAGCATCAGCACTGTCGACAGCAGGGGAGCTGTTCCACCGGGGATATACAGGCCAACTTTTTCAATGGGCCGATATTTCAACCGGCACTCCACCCCAGGCATGGTATTGATTACCAGGTCTTCCGGTTTCTGGCTCTTATGAAAACGCTCAATATTGGATTGTGCGATGGCGATGGCTTCTTTCAGGGATTCAGATATTTGCTGGCCGGAATCCCTGATTTCATTAGCAGAGAGCTGGAACTCCCGGACTTCCACTTTATCGAAAGCCAGGGAATATTCTTTGAGGGCCCCGTCCCCCCCGCTTCGTACAGCTTCAAGGATGGTATGCACATTATCCCTGAGTCCGGAGAAATCTGTTCCCGGCCTGGCCAATATGGAAGGCCACTGGTCTTTTGGTGGGTTTACATAAATCTCCATTGCTTCAGGTTATCATTTTCTCTATCGGGATTACAAGGATGCCCTGTGCACCATGCTCCTGCAACTTATCAATTACATCCCAGAAATCATTTTCATTCAGAACTGAATGCACTGAACTCCAGCCTTCCTCTGCCAGCGGCATTATAGTCGGACTCTTCATGCCCGGGATCACAGCAGCAATATCTTCCAGTTTATCATTTGGGGCATTTAATAAAATGTATTTATTGTTCTTCGATTTTTGCACGGCTCTCATCCGGAAAATCAGCTTATCAAGGATTTGCTGAACTGCTTCGGGTAATTCTTTGTTGGCGACAAGTACAGCTTCTGATTGCATGATTACCTCTACCTCCCGCAGACCATTACTGATCAGGGTACTACCGGTGCTGACAATATCAAAAATCGCATCCGCCAGACCGATGCCCGGGGCGATCTCTACTGATCCACTGATCTCGTGGATCTCGCAATCAAGATGATTTTCGTGCAGGAAAGTCCCCAGGATCTCTGGATACGATGTGGCAATCCGCTTGCCATCCAGATCCCCTATCCCACTATACGTTTCACCTTTCGGCAGGGCAATGGATAAACGGCAACTGGCAAATCCCAGACGTTCAACGATTTGCAAATCATGGCCTTTTTCCCTGACTATATTCTCCCCGACGATTCCCACATCCGTGACCTTGTCAAATACATACTGGGGAATATCATCATCTCTCAGGAATACTGCTTCCAGCGGAAAATTCTGCGCAGTTGACAGAAGTTTCCTGTTACCGTTCGCCAGTTTAATGCCTGATTCCTTTAACAGCCCTAGTGACTGCTCACTGAGGCGTCCTGACTTCTGTATGGCAATACTTAATTTCTCCATAATAAAAACAAAAAAAGGTTTGCAGCATCTGCAAACCTTGATTTATAAAGTTTATTCGATAAGCTGCATACCACTCCCGGTCATCTATGATGATGGTGCCCGTGATATGCAGTTGTAAAATTCATTTTCCTGTTAATTTGTTGCAATTATATAAAGAATACTTCAGATCTGCAAAGATAATAAATTATTTTATGATGAACTGATAGTTTGGACCTAATGGGTCCAAACCTACAGATCTCTCAACAACTTATTGGCAGGTGACTGATAAATTGCTTCGTATAGGGATTGCTGAATACCGGCAAATACCTTGAGTTGCTTGGATTGTTCAGCCATTACCCTATCATCTCCTGACATCTCAAGCCGCTCGAATAGCAGGCCAACATCGATCAGGTTAATATCGATGGCAGGTAAATAGGCATTCTCTCTGAGGCTGGCAGTGGTAGCCTCGACCAACAGGTTGGCTTCAATGAGATCATAAATAATATCCCTGACCATCCTCACGGGGATGCCCAGTTCATTACTCAGTTCAGCTGCAGTATTGGGTTTCTCTCCGGTTTCAAACTTTTTCACGATGGTATGCATTAATAGAAAAGTAAGCAATCGTCTGTTCTTTCGTGAAATTTTGAAGGCCTCGGACTCAAACTTATATTTGTCGAGGTTCTGGTAGGCAAAGGACATTTCGGCTCCAAGTAATACGATTAACCAGGATATCTGGAGCCAGATAAGGAAAAGGGGCAATGCCACAAAACTGCCGTAGATAGCTCCATACCTTCCCACTCCAACTTGAAAATAGATGTATAGAAGCTGGGTGATCTGAAATATGATCCCTGCGATAAATCCTGCATTCAGTGCGTATTTGAATTGCACCTTGGTATTGGGCATGATCACGTATAACAGCGTAAAAAGGAGTAATATCAGTATATAGGGCATCAATTTTACGATGAAAAGAAGCAAGGGACCAAGGTTGTCTCCGATGATTGATTCTGAACCAGCGATATCACTCAAATAGACGGTGATCGTACTACTGAGGAAAAACAATATGGGTGCAATGAGCATCATGGAAAGGTAATCCGCAAACTTCCTGGCAAATGCCCTGGGTTTCCGAATCTGCCAGATCACATTAAATGAGTTTTCAATATTGCCCAGCAATTTCATGACCGACCAGAACAAAAATATCAGGCCTACCCCGGCAATAATACCCCCATTAATATTAGCAAGCATGGAATTGGCAAATTCCATGACGTAATTCAGGACTTCCGCCATTTCTTCCTGTTCTGAGATCATCTGTCTGAGTTCCTTTTCCAGCTTCGCTTCAAAACCGAAGCCCTTGGCAATCCCGAATACCATGGCAGCTACTGGGACAATGGAAAGCAAGGAGTAATAGGTGAGTGCAGATGCCCTTAACTGAATCCTGTGATCCCTGAACCCCTTTATAGCAATAAGTATGGTCCTGAGTTGACGGATCAGGAAACTGAGTACCGGGTGATATTGGCTGGTTTCAAGAAACCATACTTCCGTTTTGATAAACTTTAGAAAGCGCCTGATATATTTCATATCTCTTTTGTCACCTTTATTTCATCCCCGTTGCTTACTTTTTTTAATTCCATTGCATCTCCCAGGATATGGCCAAATACATTCACGGGACTGTAGGCTTTGGGGATTTCACTGGTACTTACGGGCGTCGGGCCAAAAAAGATACAGAAGGCGTCCCCGACAGGCCAGAATCCGAGGTCACCGATCCCGACCTCCTGTCGTGCATCTGAGGCCTGATCCATGTGGACCGGTATTGTGAAATACACTTCATCACCCCAGATACTGGCTGTCCCGCTCACAGGAAGCATATTGAATATACTGATGGCCGTATCTGATCCATTCAGTTCGGCCACTAGACTGATATCTCCGGTCTCAATTCGAATTTTTTCCATTGAAAACAAATTTAATTAAATATCTCATATGAAATTTCTCTTTAAATTTGTTGCAAACCTGAACCTTATGTTTAAATCAGTCATTTTCATCATGATCCTGCTGCTTACCCTGGCAGGTCATGCTATCGCCCAGGTAAATACCCGTCCCCCAGCAGTTGCAGGATCTTTCTATTCATCTGATCCTGATATCCTGAGGAAAGACCTGGAATTCCTGTTCAGCCGTGCTTTACCGGGTTCTACACCCGGACAGGTACTGGCTATAATCGCTCCCCATGCCGGCTATCCCTACTCGGGAGAAGTTGCTGCCAGCAGTTACAGGCAGGTGGATGCCACCAAATCATATAAGAATGTTTTTTTGATCGGCTCCAGCCACAGCTATGCCTTCGAGGGTGCTGCAATCTACCAATCCGGTGATTTTGAGACCCCCCTCGGCATGGTTCCAGTTAATCATGAACTAACCGAGGAACTCACCAGTAAAGAATCAGTCTTTATCAAACGGGATCAGGCCCACCTCAATGAACACAGCCTGGAGGTCCAGCTTCCTTTTCTACAATACTACCTTGAAAAGGATTTTAAACTGGTGCCCATCTTACTTGGGACCCACTCACCGCGGACCTGCCAGAAGATCGCCAGGGCGCTTGAACCATACCTCACTGAGGACAATTTGTTTGTCATCAGTGCGGATTTTTCCCACTATCCCGATTACAGGAGTGCCACCGAGGTGGACATCAAAACGGCAAAAGCCATCTGCTCGAACTCCACACAGGAATTTCTCTCGGCAATAGAAGATAATGAGGAGAAAAATATTCCTAACTTAGCTACATCAGCCTGTGCATGGCCAGCTATTCTGACCCTGCTGTATATGACGGAGCAGAAAACAGATGATATCAGCTACAAGCTGGTACAATATCAGAATTCGGGAGATTCACCGCATGGGGATAAAAGCAGAGTGGTGGGATACTGTTCCATTACCGTCTCAAATGAAGGAACTAAAAATGAAGCCCGGTTCATGTTAAGTACAGAAGACAAAAAGGATCTGCTCGAAATTGCCAGGTTAACCCTTGATAATTATATAGGGAAAGGAAAGATCCAGCCTGTAAATAATGAGAATTATTCTGCCGTTCTCGAAACTCATACAGGCGCTTTTGTCACACTGCAGAAAAATGGTAACCTGAGGGGATGTATTGGACGTTTCCAACCGGAACAACCCTTGTACCAGGTAGTTCGTGACATGACCATTTCTGCATCGACCAAAGACTACCGGTTTAAACCCGTCACCCCTGCCGAGCTGGAGGAAATTGAACTAGAGATCTCAGTACTTACTCCACTGGTAAGGATACAGGATCCATCAGAGATCATGCTTGGCCTCCATGGGATCTATATTAAAAAAGGATCAAATTCCGGCACTTTTCTGCCACAGGTAGCTACACAAACAGGATGGACACTGGAAGAATTCCTGGGCCATTGTGCCAGGGACAAGGCCCAGATCGGATGGAACGGCTGGAAAGATGCAGAGATCTATACCTACGAGGCACTCATCTTTTCCGAACATGAATTCAGTAAAGAATAAGCAGTCCACTGCCTTATGCCATACGCCCTGATACCCATCGGAATCGCGATCATCCTACTCTATGCCATCACCTTTCTTTTATACAGGGCAGGAATAATCCCTAAAAAAAAACACAGGCAGATATGGAATACGGGACTTTTACTCACTTTTTTCATCACTGCTATTCTTGGTCTTCTGCTGGCCATACAGGTAAACTATAAACTGGAGATACCTTGGATCAAGGAGCTTCTTGTATGGCATGTGGATTTCGGAATCAGCATGAGCATAGTTGCTATATTTCACTTCACCTGGCATTGGAGTTACTACCGGGATCTGCTTAAGGGGAGGATTGAAAAGTCGCATAGAGTACCGAAGGAGGTTTGGATGGATACGAAGGAAGTCCCGTCGAGACTAACATTCCGGGACAATGTCCCTTTGTTGGCACTTGGACTCACTGCCCTTATTTCACAGGTGATATTCCTCAGGGAATTCCTCTCGGTTTTTAATGGGAATGAACTGGTGATCGGGATCATTTTTGCCTGCTGGATGCTGTTGACCGGCACTGGTGCACTTATCGGCCGTGCCAGTCCGCCGTCAAATACAAAAAACAATACACAGATTTCTGGTTTTTTTCTCCTTGGATTATTACCCCTGCTAACAATATTAATTATCAGGTTCCTGAAGAATCTGGTATTTCCGGCCGGCAGTATGGCAGGTATTACCGGTATCCTGATATTTTCCGCATCCGTGCTGCTGTTCTTTTGCCTTTTGTCCGGTTTCCTGTTTACACGACTGACAGTTGAATTATCCCGTAAATACAATGCCAACCTGTTGGGTAAATCTTACGCAATCGAATCGATTGGTAGTATTGGAGGTGGACTTCTTTTCAGTTTCCTGCTTGTTTATCTCCTGGGCACTTTCCAGATCCTGTTCCTCATGCTGATCGTCAACCTGTCAGTAGCGGTTATTTCGTATCAGGCGGGGCGAAGATGGATTTTATTTGCAGGACTGATAAGCATCCTGGTTTTTGTGCTGGTATTCATCCTGGACCTGGATCTTCACTCAAGATCCCTGCTATTCCCCAATCAGACTACCATTGAGACACGCGACACTCCGTATGGCAACCTGGTCGTAACTGAAACTGGTGATCAGATCACCATCTATGAAAATGGTACGCCGGTTTCCATTTCCGCTGATGTTAGCGCTATTGAAGAGGATGTCCATTACGCCATGGTCCAGCATAATCATCCGGATACCGTGCTGGTTCTGTCAGGTGACCTTGCAGGGATCACATCAGAAATAGCGAAATATCCAGTGCAGCATGCCGATTACGTGGAGCTCAATCCATGGATTACCAGGATACGTTCAAAACACCTGGGGCACCCGGAATACCCATGGCTGAATATCCTGCATACCGATGGCAGAAAATTTCTCAGGAAAACGGAGTATGCTTATGATGTGATCATGGTTAACCTTCCAGCTCCGGGAACGGCCCAGGTCAACAGGTATTATACCACCGAGTTCTTTCAGGAGGTTAAATTGCGCCTGCATCCAGAAGGTATTATTTCCATATCCCTTCCGGGTACGGAGAATTATTTAAGCACTGAGGCCGAAAGGCTGTATACTCTGATCTATAATACTTTGGGACGAACTTTCAGGCATATTCTGGTTGTACCCGGACAAAAAACATATTTTCTTGCCTCTGATGCTGAACTGAATATTAATATCCCCGGTTTAATTGAACAAAAAGGCATAGCAACCACATATGTCAATATCTACTATCTCGATCTTGCCAGCATGCAGGAAAGAAGCCGGCAGATTGAAGAAATCATTCGGAATGGGGATCTTATTAACCAGGATTTTCAGCCCAGGGCTTATTTTCTGCAATTGGACTTCTGGCTAAGTCATTTCAATACAAATTTCTGGATGCCTGTGATTATACTGATCATCGTGATCCTACTGGCAGGATTGCGCAGTGGCCCCCTTGAAATCGGCATTTTCACTGCAGGATTCACAGGAACGGCTGCTGAACTTATCATTCTGATCGGTATTCAGGTGGTCTTTGGATACATTTACCTCTATCTGGCCATTATTGTAACAGTGTTTATGTCCGGACTGGCTACTGGCGCTTTGCTTGCAGACAGGGTCTACGGAGAAATTACATATCTGAAGTTCCGGGTAACCCAGGTCCTCCTGGCTGCGATTACCGGGATCATTGCTATAACCTTTCTATTAATCGAAAGAACACAGCTTCCTGAGATCCTGCTGCATATTATCTTTTCCAGCCTGATATTCCTGGTAGCCTTTGTATCCGGACTCCTCTTTGCATCTGCAGCCCTGTTGCGCCGGTCCGGTATTGCCAGCACTACAGCCAGGCTTTACAGCACTGACCTGGCAGGTTCGGCGGCCGGTGCATTACTCACTGCCATCCTGCTGATCCCTTTTCTCGGACTTACCCGAAGTCTCGTTCTTATCGTCATACTAAACTTGCTGGCGCCCCTGTATTCGTTTTTT
>RCNB010002086.1_pt1 | contig 12348 bp, 11 predicted proteins | sample 2041321 | NCBI WGS metagenome assembly RCNB01 (sample SAMN09708232, study PRJNA481090) | Marine sediment metagenome, whole genome shotgun sequencing project. | reverse complement strand
TCGCCACGTGTAGCGACGGCCATCGCCCTTCACATGTAATCGGATTCCAGTGTGCTTCGAGAAATCCAGCTGCAGGGATTTTGTACGGATCGAGCTGAAACCGCCACCATTCGTATTCGTGCGGCCGGTGAAGCTCAGCTCCCCTTGCTCTTGTTCGAAATCGCCCTCGCTCCGTCCTCCCATTACGTTGTCGTTCACCACATACCAGCCCAGGTTAGAACTGCTCGAGGTGAAGTCGGTGAGCATGAGTTGTCCCGCGGAATCAGAACCGGAGGCGTTGAGTGGCGGGCCGGGAAGAGTCATCAGCAGTATTCCAAGAAATAGCGAAAATGGTGTCAGGTACATGCGCTCAGCCTTTGTAAGCCAGCAGACCATTATTCAATCGGGGCAGCAGTATGTACCACTGCCGGCAACTGATTGAGGCCTGATCACCCAGTGTCACGGCGGCACGCATCGAGCGGCTCAGGGCGCTGGCATATAGCCGCTGATAGTAAGGAATTCTGCCGACGTAAAACGGCAGTATCTCTTCGAGCGCAAGGTCAGTATCCAGCGTCTCGGCGAATGCGTCATAGAATCGGCCAATCGCGTCGGACACCACGTTGTCTTCGGCCAGCAGGCCGGACGGATCAATCGTCCAGGTCATATCGCGTTGCAGTACACACGTCCCCACAAAACCAGCGCGTCTTTCAGCCGACCACTCGCCAGGTGCGATGAGGCTTAGGGACCACTCGCCTTTTAGCCAGTAAAGATAATTGGACGCGCCGACGACCGGGCGAAACTTGAATGTCGCCGACAGGACAAGCATGGACGTGAAAAATTCGGCCAGTAGCTGACGCCGCGGCTTCGCAACGACACCCCTCGGGGCACTCTGGTGCCAGTCGAACAGAAGCCCATTGAGGCCTTTGCCTTCCGGGTTGCCATCTGTTTTGCGTGCAATGGCGAAGTTGCCGGATTCGGAATGTCTTAGTTCACCCATAACACGGCTGAATATACGGAATTTAAGAGTGGTTAGACGCAAGGGAAACAACTTGTTACACGCAGCGGAGCGGATCAAAACCGAAAAAGGGGCCGGATACATTATTCGGGATCGGGGCCCAAGGGAACCTGCAGCGCCACGAATTCACAGATAAACGTGCTCTTCAGTGATCTCAGGTTACGCTGGGTTGTGAAATCTGTTCACTGAAATTCTGCGTGTTGATCGGTACACTTTCGAGCGCCGTCATTCGCGGCTAAAGAATGGAGCCACCATGAGTAGAAAGACCCGCAGCAATCAGGTGAACGCGCAGAACGGCTACAGTCGAGCAAGTCTCGTCGCAGCAGCCGTCGGGGTGCTAGTGATTGCCCTCGTGGCAGCGACGATCCTCTACATGGGTGACAACTCTCAGTCCGCGCAAGGCGAGGATGCGGCGCGCCAGGCAGCCCTCGCGAGCGAACACTCGCCAGCTCTCGGCGATCCGGGTGCCAAGGTGCATATCGTCGAGTTTCTCGATCCGGCGTGCGGAACCTGTGCCCTGTTTTTTCCAATGGTTAAACAGTGGATGGCTGAGGTGCCGGGCGAGATCCGTCTGTCGGTTCGCCACATCGCATTTCATTCGGGCTCCGATTACGCGGTCAGAATCCTTGAAGCGAGTCGAAAACAAGACAAATACTGGCAGACCCTTGAGGCTCTGCTGATGTCGCAGAGACAGTGGGTACAGAACCATACCGTCCAGCCCGACCGAATCGGGCCAGCCATTGCCGGGGTGGGTTTGAATATGGAGCAGCTGACGGCAGACATGAATTCAGTGGAAGTAATGCAGCGCATTGAACAGGACAAGAAAGACTCGATAGTCCTGAAAGTCAGTGCGACGCCGGAATACTTCGTCAATGGCCGGCAGCTGCCCAGTTTTGGCCAGCAGCAACTGGCTGACCTGATCCGCGAAGAGTTAAAGAAATAGGGCGCAAATCGATGCGCCAAAAAGTGCTGGTTTATTTTCCGGTCGTCCTCAGTCTTGTCATTCTAGGCGCCCATTTCATGCGCGATGGTTATTCAATCGTTGTTTTTGGATTGCTGGCGCTGATCGCTCTGCTATTCGTCCGCCGGCCATGGGTTGCCCGACTTACGCAAATCGTCCTCATCCTCGGCGCGCTCGAGTGGGTTCGTACACTCTACGAGTTGCTGCAAGTACGCGCCGCGAGTGGCCAGCCCGCCACCCGCATGACCTTCATCCTTGGCATCGTCGTGGTCGTAACATTCTGCTCGGCGCTGCTTTTCCAATCACCCGTGCTGAAGAGAATCTACCGAATGGATCGACGACACTGAAGCCAACAGCGGTCTGATCAGGACTCGGTGGTTCCCATAACGGCAGGCCGCCGCGGTTCGAGAATCGCTGCAACTTCGGCCGCCGAATCTGTATCGACACCGTTTGCTTTGACTGCCGACATAACGTCCGCTGCTGCTGAATCGTAGTCTGCATCAGACATGTCCATCGACGCGTGAGCCGTCGTCATGTCACGACCCTGGTAGTTTACGGGACCACCTGTTCCAGCGGCGAAGAACGCAATGACGTGTCCGGCGAGTACATCGTCGTCAACATCGGTGAAGTAACGCGCGATCGTGGGGTTCTTGTGATGCAGGGCGATCGTATCTCTTACGATTTGCGAGAGCCCATCCGCGCCACCAAGGCGCTCGTACAATGCGGGAGCCGCAGCTTCCTCTTCAGCGGCGGCGCCCAGCGCGAAAAACGTGGACATCGATAACAGCATAATCGCGACGATTCTTCGTGTGATTCTCATTTTCATTATTTTTTTCCTTGTTCGGTTTGTTGCAAGTTGTCGCAACCCTAGCAGCCGTCCCTTGTGCAAAGAAGTACAGATTCTGTAGTGCAAGAGCCATTCGCAACTGGCAGCATGCACCCAGAGCACATAAAGCCGCTGCGTCTACAAAGGGATCTCTCATGAAAAAATTTGGCCAATTCTGTCCGCTGGCGCAGGCCACTCAATTATTGTGCGAGCGCTGGACCTTGTTGGTAGTGCGCGAGCTGGTTGCGGGAAGTACGCGATTTAGTGAATTGAAGAAAGGCGTGCCGTTGATGTCACCGACACTGTTGTCCAAGCGCCTGAAACAGTTATCCGATGCTGGTGTCATCACGAAAAGCGGGGCCGGTGCCAAGACCGTCTACCAGCTGACACAGGCCGGTCGGGAACTGACGCCAATCGTGCAGCTTCTCGGCGCGTGGGGGCATCGTTGGGTACAAACTTCACTTGTGGTCGAAGATCTGGATGCCAGTCTGCTGATGTGGGACATGCGCCGCAGCGTCAATCCTGACGCATTTCCAGTTCATCGGATTGTCCTGCAGTTCGAGTATCCGGATGCGTCGAAGGGGGCAACTGACTGGTGGCTGGTGTCGGACGGCGGGGAGGTCGAACTTTGCCTGAACGAACCGGGTGGCGAGGTCGATATCGTGATCAAGAGCGCCTTGGCGGCAATGACAGCGGTCTGGACTTGTCAGACAACGTTCAATGAAGCCGTCAAGCAGGGCGCGATCATGGTCTACGGCGATCCAAAACTCGTGAAAAAGCTGCAGGACTGGCTGCAGAGCAGTGCATTATCGCGGTTGGGGTCACTCGGTGGCCTGCCCGATGTAAAATGGCAGGAGGCGCAACACGGCTGAGGCCAATTGCCGGCTGCCAACGCTTTCAATTTATGCCCACCAGGATTGAAGCTCGACCCATAGGGACATTGACTGCGCTATTATCCGGCTTCCATCAACTACCAGCGGGTTGTCGCAATGGCTATCGAATTCGAACTTAACGGCGAGAGTGTGAGCCTGGATGTGGATCCTGCCATGCCGCTCTTGTGGGCAATCCGTGATATCGCCGGTTTGACCGGTACCAAGTTCGGCTGCGGAAAAGCGCTGTGTGGAACCTGTACCGTGCACATCAACGGGCAGCCGATGCGCTCCTGCGTACTGCCGACATCGGCGGCCGAAGGTGCCAACGTTACGACGATCGAGGGCTTGACCGAGGACGGCAGTCACCCGGTCCAGGTTGCGTGGCGGGAGCTGAACGTCGCCCAGTGCGGGTACTGTCAGCCCGGCCAGATAATGAGTGCGGTAGCGCTCCTGGAACGCATCCCGAAGCCCACCGATGCCGATATCGACGAGGCAATGAGCGGCAACATCTGTCGATGCGGTACCTACACGAGAATTCGCAAGGCGATACACCGTGCTGCGGGAGATAAGTCATGAGCGAACTTAGGAAAATCAGCCGCAGAGAATTCATGAAGCGTACGGGCCAGGCCGGTGGAGGCCTCGTATTCGCTTTGACTTTCGCGAGTGCCTGCCAGCCGAGCGAAGTGGCTGTAGGTCCGGCCGCGAAGGCAACCGCATCGGTAGCGCCGAACGTCTACGTCAATATTCGCAACGACGGCATCGTCGAGATCTATTGTCACCGCTCCGAGATGGGCCAGGGCATTCGCACCTCATTGCCGCAGGTTATTGCTGACGAGCTAGAGGCGGACTGGGACAAGATCGAAGTCATTCAGGCCATCGGTCACGAGAAATACGGGGACCAGAATACCGATGGATCTACGAGCATTCGTAATCATTTCGACTTGCTGAGAAACGCCGGTGCAACTGCGCGCGACATGATGATCGCAGCAGCCGCGGCAATGTGGGCCGTTCCGGCAGACGAATGCGTGGCGCGTGAGCACGCCGTCCACCACGAGGGCAGTGGCAAGTCGGCCGGCTACGGCGAACTCGTCGAGACGGCTAATGGCATGCCTCAACCGGAAAGCGCTACGTTCAAAGCTCGCGAGGACTACCGCTACATCGGCAAGCCCATGGATACGATTGACGGGCTGGCTTTCACGACGGGTCGCGCCATGTACGGTACCGATACCGTGTTGCCGAATATGCTGTATGCGTCAATCGAGCGCTGCCCCGCGTTCGGCGGTACCGTGACATCGTTTGACGATGCGGCGGCACGAGCGGTTGCGGGTGTCGTGGATGTCATCAGGATGCCCGAGCCAACCTCGCCGCCACTGTTCAATATTCAGGGCGGTATCGCTGTGCTGGCCAGCAACACCTGGTCTGCAACCGAGGGTCGCAAAGCGCTCGAGATCCAGTGGGATCGCGGCGTAAATGCGGAGCACGACAGCAAGGCGTACAGGGAAGAGCTGGTTGCATCGGCGTCTGCACCCGGTACGACGGTTCTTGCTCGCGGCGATGCTGATGCCGAAACGCAAAGCCAGCACGAGGCGGTCTACTACACGCCATATCTCGCGCAAGCGCCGATGGAACCGCCTGCTGCGACGGCGATAGTCAACGACGATGGCAGCTGCGAGGTTTGGGCCTGCACACAGGACCCGCAGACGGCGCGTACCACCGTTGCGGCGACGTTGGGAATCGACAAAGAGCAGGTGACCGTGAACGTCACGTTGCTCGGCGGCGGGTTCGGTCGCAAGTCGAAACCTGATTTCATTGCCGAAGCGGCCTGGCTCGCTCGTGAGGCTGGCCGGCCAGTTATGGTTGCCTGGTCACGTGAAGACGACATCCGCCACGGCTATTTTCATTCCGTCGCGGCCCAGTATTTCCGTGCGGGTATGGACGCAGATGGCACGACTCAGAGCTGGTTACAGCGCAGCAGTTTTCCTTCGATTTTCTCGACCTTTGCGCCGGACGTGAACGGCCCGAGCGGTTTCGAGCTCGACCTTGGCCTGCTTGATGCGCCGTGGCATGTGCCCAATATGCGCATCGAAACCTGCGATGCGAAAGCGCATCTTCGTATTGGCTGGTTACGCTCGGTGTGCAACGTGTTTCACGCCTTCGGTGCCTGCAGCTTCGTCGATGAACTGGCGCACGCTAAAGGAAAGGATCCGAAAGAACATCTGCTCGAGATAATCGGGCCGGCCCGTAAGATCGATCCGGCGAATGACGACGCAAAGTACACGAACTACGGACATGACCTTGCCAAACATCCTGTCGATACAGGACGCTTGAGTGCCGTCGCCGAAAAAGTCGCCGGCATGGCGGGGTGGGGCCGTGAGCTACCTGAAGGTCACGGGCTCGGTATCGCAGTACATCGTTCGTTCCTCTCCTACGTTGCTGCGGTTGCAGAAGTCAGCGTAGACGAGCGGGGCAAGTTGGTCGTGCATGAACTCTGGACCGCGATCGATGCTGGTACCGTCGTTAACCCGGACCGGGTTCACTCACAACTGGAAGGTGCCGGGATCTTTGGCATGAGCCTCGCTTTGCACGGAGAACTCACGACAAAAGATGGCGCCGTAGTGGAAGGCAACTTCGATTCCTATCCGATGGTTCGAATGAGCGAGGCGCCGGCCGAGATTCACACCCATATCATGGAGTCTGATGCACCTCCGGGTGGTGTCGGTGAGCCGGGCGTACCGCCCGTCGCACCCGCCATCGTCAACGCGTATTTCGCGGCGTCGGGCAAGCGCGTGCGCGAATTGCCGCTCAGGAATGCAGGCCTCACGTAGGGCCTGTGACCGGTTCAACCCTGGCCAGGCGCAATTCAAAGGTGGCGCGCGCCGTCGCTGCAGTGGATAATCGTCAGGTAACAGGTACATTTTCTGTCCGATTGGTGCGGCAAGGTTGCCAACAGTTTTTCACGCGTTGTCACGCCAATAATCGACTCGGGAGTCGTTATGAAATTACATATGCTATTGGTCATCGGGTTCGCCGCCGGCATCGTCGGTTGTGCTGAGAAAGAACAGGCGGTGCCCGAGCAGGGAAGTGAAATGGAAGCGGCTACGCCAGCGGTCGAACCGGAAGCAACCGCTGCGCAGGCCAAGGATTGGATAGACTCTAGATTCATGGATCACATGCACGTGCATGCGGAGCAACTCGATGATCTTAATTTTGCCCTCGCCGATGGCGACCTCGAGGCTGCCGGGATGCCTGCCTACTGGTTGTCGCGACACAAGACGGTCGGGGGTCTCCCGTTAGACCTGCGGCAATTCGTGATTCGCATGCGTGAGGCGGCCCGTGCCGTCGAAGAGGCGGACGACCTCGTGGCCGCAGGCGCAGCGGCAGAGCAAATCAGCGCTCAGTGCCAGGGTTGTCACGCTGCAGTGGGAGTCGTTACCGAGTAGCGATGACGCGCTGGGGTCGGCTGTTTCGAAACGCCAGGAACGATAGCAATACGATCAAAGGCAGCCCCGATGCGCCACCACCTGATGAGGAGGCCCGATCGTCTTCGTCGTCGTCATTGTTGGCACTTGGGTCGAGCAGGTAGCTAGTGATCGAGGCGATATCGGACTGCGGCATACAGGCCAGGTAACGCATCTCACTCTCTTCTGCGATGGCCTCCCGGGTTTCGCCCGCCGAGTCACCGTTAACGTCCTCGCCCACGCGTCCTCCTGAACCGTCGTTGCCATGGCAACCGGCGCAGGTGCTGACGTAGCGCCGTTCACCTGAGACCTCGCGAGAGTTCAGGTAGTCGGCCATGGCGACGATTTCGGTATCGGACAGGCCCTGCAGATGTTGCATTTCGGGCACGCCGTTCGGGAACACGCTGGTTCCGAAGATTGACCCTTCGATGTTACAGCTGCGCGAACCTGACACGCGCCGCAGACCGAAGATCGCTTCGTCGACTGCGGAGCCGACCCATGGGTCGCCGTGGCAGCCGAGGCAGTTGACGTTGTAAAGCACCTCTCCGTCGCTATTTGCGGGCGGCACGCTGATGTTCACGCTGGTTGTTGCGATCAGGCTATCGAGTGCGCTGTCGTTCACGGTCAGCGATGCGGTATATACACCTTCAGCGGCGTAGACGTGGCTCGGGCTGACGCCGTCACCCATGGATCCATCACCAAAGTCCCAGAAATAGGTAATCGGGTCATTGTTGGGATCGGCCGATGCCGAACCATCGAAGCTAAGCGCGACGCCGGGTTGCCCGCTGTAGGGTCCGCCGGGATTGGCGACGGGCGCGAGATTGACGATCGGAGCTGCGATAGCTGCCGACGTGATGCTCGGTGCACTCTCGGCCTTGCCGTCGCTGACCACGAGACGAACCTCGTAGTCTCCTGCGGCCACATACGTATGGATGGGGGCGACGCCCGTACCGTTGTTACCGTCGCCGAACGTCCAGGCATAACTCAGTGGGTCGTTGTCAGCATCGCTCGAAGCGGAGCCATCGAACTGCACTGGCGTAGTGCCAGCGATGCCCTCGTACGCGCCGCCCGCAACTGCGACAGGCACTTCATTTGCCGCGTCCGGATCCAGCGCGATCCCGGTTGGCGAGGTCCCCGGGTTCGTGCAGCCCGGGAACAGTGCGGAATCGCACCAGGCGGGTTGGGCGCTGGCGGCGATCTCGACCGAGTTGATGTTTCCTTCGCCGTCCGAGTCGAGGTCTTGCACATTGAGCAAAGCCTGCGCGAAGTCCACGGCGTCGCAATTGAAACCGGCGTCGCGCGCCCCGTTTGCCCGCAAATCGTCTCCGTATCGGTTGAACGGACCGCCATTGGGGTCTGAGTGACAAGTCAGGCAACCAGCCCGATTTTCAGTTTGTGAGTCTGCAAACGTCGTCGAAAAGATGGCCGTGCAAGAACCCCAGGCTAGTGCCTCGGCTGAAACCAACAGGAATAACAGCGGGAGCATCGTGAGCGCTCTCGGGGTGCGTGAGGTCATATTCATATTGCTTGTCCCAAATCAGATCGTTCCGGCGTGAATTGCCAGGCAATTACTAGCAACACGATCTGGCGCCAGGAAAGGTTCCGCAGATTGCGGCAGACAACGTAGTGGTTTCTACGTATTAAGGCTTGCCGCAGCCCGGCACCAACGAAACTTACTTATCTGCTTTGAATAGTCCGGAGCACATCTTTTTTGCAGCGCGATGCAACGTTATAAGGTACGTTACGTAGCCTGAAACTGGCTGAATTCGAGGGTCCACAATGGCTGGAGGCTCAACAACGGCTGTCGTTTTTCGCAACGGCCTGCTCATAGATGGCTCGGGTCCGGAGCCAACAGGCCAGGTCGACGTGCTTGTAGAAAATGGCACGGTGACGGCAGTGTCCGAGGCACATATCAAGGCAGGTAGTGCGGCAGAATACGATCTGGCGGGTCGGGCCATCATGCCGGGTCTCATCGACCTTCATATGCACCCGTTTCTGACCAACATGAACTTGATGAAACTGGAGGACACGCCGGTTTCGCTGGTCACTGCGCAGGCGAGCGTTGTGCTCAATCGACTGCTTGATCGCGGCTTCACCACGATACGTGATGCGGCGGGCGGTGACTGGGGTTTGAAGCAAGCGGTGGACGACGGCCTTATTGCAGGTCCGCGTCTGTTTATTTCCGGAAGGGCGCTCAGCCAAACCGGTGGGCACGGCGACTTCCGGCGCCGTACCGACGACTCTGTTGTATGCAGTTGCAGCAGTGCGCTGCACCTGACTTCGCGAATTGCTGATGGCGTTGACCAGGTCAGGCACGCCGTAAGAGACGAGTTACGCAAGGGCGCCGACCAGATCAAGATCATGGTATCCGGTGGTGTGTCTTCGCCATTTGATTCGCTTGAGGGATCTCAGTTTTCGATGAGCGAAATCGAAGCCGCGGTGGATGAGGCAACTCGAGCTGGAACCTATGTGCTCGCACACGCCTATTCCGCGGAGGCGATTGCGCGTGCGCTAAGTGCAGGCGTACGCACGATTGAGCACGCCAATTTGATTGACAAACCTACTGCCGAGTTGGCGGCGGAGCGGCAAGCGTACGTCGTGCCGACGTTGGTTGCCTACGAAGCGGCCGCGCAGCATGCCGCAAGTTCCGGATACTCAGCGGCGATGCTGGACAAACTCAGGAAAGTACGAGAGTTCGGTTTACGGTCTCTTGATATCTGCAAGGCTGCGGGTGTGAAGATGGGTTTCGGTACAGACATCATCGGCGATCAGGAATTGCACACCCGGGAATTCTTGTTACGCGCCGAAGTTTTGCCGACCCACGAGATTATCGCGTCGGCGACGCGCATCGGCGCCGAAGTATTGCGGCGGGAAGGCCAGTTGGGCGTGATCGCACCGGGTGCGATTGCGGACATACTGGTTGTTGACGGCAACCCGCTCAAAGATATTTCTTTGCTGGCAGGTCACGGCGAGCATCTTCTCGCGATCATGAAAGACGGCCAGTTCCACAAGAACCTGCTGTAAAGTTTTGGGAGGAAATGTGAAAATTTCTGCGATTCGTGTTTATCAGGTTGACTTGCCGCTGGTTGAAGGCCGCTACTCCTGGTCGGAAGGAAAGTTCGTCGAGGTCTTCGACAGTACAGTCGTAGAACTGCTTACTGATGATGGCAATTCAGGAATTGGCGAAGTGTGTCCGCTCGGCCCGTTCTATTTGCCAGCGTTCGGTCCAGGTGCACGAGCGGGAATCGGCGAGCTCGCCACAACGTTGATAGGGCAGGATCCGACCGCGATCGGGCCGATCAATCAGTTGATGGACCGGGCTTTGCTGGGCCACCCCTACGTCAAGTCCGCCATCGACATGGCCTGTTGGGACCTGCTGGGCAAAACCACCGGAAAATCGGTTTGCGATCTGATGGGCGGCAAGTTCGGCGACAGCGTTGCGTTGTATCGGGCGATCAGTCAGCGATCCGCCGATGAAATGGCCGAAAATGTCGCCGCTCATCGTGCGGATGGCTACACAAAATTCCAACTGAAGGTCGGTGGCCGGCCAGGCGAGGATATTGATCGTATCCATGCCGCGGCAAACATACTGACCGAAGGCGAGGTTCTGGTCGCTGACGCGAATACGGGATGGCGTGTCGATGACGCGGCGCGAGTCGTAAATGCCGTTCGCGACCGCGACGTCTATATAGAACAACCATGCCGCTCTTATGAGCATTGCCTGAGTATCCGCAAGCGCACCAACTTGCCGTTCATTCTGGATGAGAATATTGATGGCATTGCCGCGCTGTTGCGCGGGCACCAGGATGGTGCGATGGACGTAATCAATTTGAAAATCTCGAAGGTTGGCGGACTGACCAAGGCGCGGCAGATTCGCGACCTGTGTGTGTCGCTAAATATCCCGATGACGATTGAAGACAGCTGGGGTGGCGACATCATCACTGCGGCAATTGCTCATCTCGCGCATTCGACGCCAGAATCCATGCGCTTCTCAGCGACAGATTTTAATAGCTACGTCAGCGTGCAAAATGCGAGCGGCGCGCCGCAGCGAGTTTCCGGACATATGGTCGCGTCAGACGAACCCGGGCTCGGAGTTGCGTTAAGCATGGAAGCACTTGGCAAGGCCGTAGCGGAGTACACGACATGAATGCACACACAACGCCAGTGACCTTTTTCTGCCTTGTGATGATTTGCGCTATACCTGCGGGCGCCGCAGAAACAGATTCGCTTCTCACTATCGATCGAATTTTTCACGACAAGGAATTTGAGCTAAGCACGAAAGTGTCGAGCAAATGGTTACGAGGTGGTGAAAGCTACACGACAGTCGAAGCATCCGAATCGGTTGCTGATGGCTTTGATATCGTGCGCCACGATTCGGCAACCGGTGCAGTGTCGATCCTGGTTGGCGCAAAACAACTGATTCCGGAAGGTGCTGAGAAACCGCTTGAGATCAAGAACTACAGCTGGTCCAAAGATGGCCGGTTTGTATTGATAAGCACGAACACAGTGAAGTTTCGCCGCCTGGAGTCATTTGGCGACTATTGGTTATTGAACCTGGCCGACTCGACATTGCGACAGGTTGGAACTGATGCACCTGCTTCGTCGCTCATGTATGCGAAATTTTCGCCAAACAGCGAGTTCATCGCTTACATGTATTTGAACAATATCTACGTAGAAAGCATGGACGGTCGATCCAGGAAACAACTTACGAGCGATGGCTCTGATCTCATCGTCAATGGCACTGGCGATTGGGTGAACGAAGAAGAATTTTCGCTTCGCGATGGTTTCAAGTGGAGTCCGGATTCGACGCGGTTGTGCTATTGGCAATTCGACACCGAGGGCGTCGGCACCTTCTACATGATGAAGAATACCGACGACGTCTATTCGAAACCGATTCCGTTGCAATACCCGAAGGTGGGTACGACGAACTCGGCAACTCGAGTTGGTGTGGTCGATATTGAGACAGCTGAAACCGTATGGATCGATCTGCAAGGCGATCCACGGCAAAACTACGTGCCGCAAATGGACTGGGCGGACAGTTCCGAGCAAGTCATCATTCAGTACATCAACCGACTGCAGAACAGGAACGAGGTGTTTCTCGCGAGCGCTGCGGATGGTTCTGTGCAGCACATCTTCACGGACAGTGACGATGCCTGGGTCGACGCAAACGAAGATCTGAAATGGCTCGAGGACGGCAGGTTTTTCACCTGGCTCAGTGAGCGCGACGGCTGGCGGCA
>RCNB010002085.1_pt1 | contig 12350 bp, 11 predicted proteins | sample 2041321 | NCBI WGS metagenome assembly RCNB01 (sample SAMN09708232, study PRJNA481090) | Marine sediment metagenome, whole genome shotgun sequencing project. | reverse complement strand
GAGTACACCTATATAATTAAAGGTAAAAAACAATTTATTATTGAAAATGATACCATTGTACTTGAAACCGGACAGAGCATTAAAATTGATAAAAACACAAGGGTACAATACTCAAACCCATTTATTGAGCCCTGTGAGTATTTAGCGATTTGTTTACCTGCATTTTCTGTAAATATGGTTCATAGAGAGGGATAAAATGAAAAAAAAGTTAATATTAATTTTGATTATTTCTTTTAGCTGCAATAATCAAGATATCGATTACAATAACCTACCGTTATATTCAAAAGACAACAATATTCAAGCTGTGGTAGAAATTCCTGCCGGGACAAATCATAAAATCGAGTTTAATAAAAAAGAATTGACTTTTCAAATTGACAAACGAAATGGTAAGGATCGTATTATTGATTTTTTATCGTATCCAGGAAACTATGGATTCATCCCATCAACATATTCGAATCCAAAAAAAGGTGGAGACGGAGATGCTTTGGACGTATTAATTTTATGTGAGAGTTTACAAACAGGGACGGTTCTTGAAATAATACCCATTGGGGTTTTAAAATTAATTGATAATGGGGAGTTAGATCATAAGATTATCGCGATACCCTCCGACAAGGAATTACAGATAATAAGAGCTGTTAATTATGTCGAACTTTCAAATAATTATCCTGAAGTGAAGAATGTTATTGAATCTTGGTTCTTAAGTTATGACAAGATAGAATCTGCTGAAGTCTTAGGTTGGGGAAATAAAAATGCCGCATTAGAAGATATTAAAAAATGGCACATTAACAATTGAAAAAAAGATTAAAAAACTCATTCCAAAAATTATTGGCTCATACCTTAATGTATTGAGTTATGTGTCTATAAATTATGCTGCCAACAAGGCATTGCATTTGTTTTCGACTCCTAGGAAAGGATTACTGAACGAAAATCAACAAAAATTCTTGAATACAGCCGCTCAAGAAATCTTGTTTTATGATGATTTACCAATAATGACTTACCATTGGGAAGGCCCTAAACAAAAAATTCTTCTTGTTCATGGATGGGAAAGTAATTCGGCCAGATGGAAGAAGAAAATAATTCATTTTAAGAATGAAGGATTTAATATAATTGCATTAGATGCTCCTGCACATGGTGCTTCAGGAAGTAAAGTATTTAATGCATTATTATATTCTGAATTTATTAATGTAGTAGCTAACAAGTTTAAGCCGGAGATAATAATAGGTCATTCTGTAGGCGGAATGGCTTCTGTGTTTTTTCAACAAAAATACCAGCATAAATCCATTGAGAAAATTGTACTACTTGGTGCTCCATCAGAATTTAAAGATGTTTTAAAGCGATATGTACAAATGCTAGGCTATAATAAGAAAATTGAGGGTGGACTGCGTACAATAATATTCGATCGTTTTGGAGCACATCCTGAACATTTTTCAACGGCCAAATTCATAAGGAAAATAAACACCGAAGGTTTGATAATTCATGATACTAAAGACCCTATCATTCCATATTCGGATGCTGAATTAATTTCTAAAAACCACTCAAGGTCATTACTGATTTCTACTAAAGGCTTAGGACATTCATTAAATGACAAAACCGTTACCAAATCCATTTTAGATTTTATTAATGGTTAAAGATTGTTGTACTTTTGATAAATGAATGAGAAACTAACCCGATTAAACAAATACTTGAGTCAAGTTGGCTATTGCTCCCGTCGAGCCGCTGACAAACTTATTGAAGAAGGTCGTGTTACAATTAATGGAAGCGTTCCAGAAATGGGGACTAAAGTAAAAGCCGACGACATTGTACACGTTGACGGAAAAGAAATTATAAATACTAAAACGGAATCTGTATATCTAGCCTTTAATAAACCCATTGGCATTGTTTGTACCACCGATACTCGTGTTGAAAAAAACAACATTATAGATTTTATTAATTATCCCAAACGCATCTTTCCAATTGGCAGACTGGACAAACCAAGCGAAGGCTTAATATTACTAACGGATGATGGCGATATTGTAAACAAAATACTTCGTGCCAGTAATAATCATGAGAAGGAATACATAGTCACTGTTGACAAGCCTATTTCCCAAACATTTATCGAACGTATGTCTAGTGGTATTCCAATTTTGGATACTGTGACACGTAAATGTGAAGTTAAAAAATTGAGCACAAATACATTTAAAATCGTACTTACTCAAGGTTTAAATAGGCAAATTAGACGCATGTGTGAGTATTTAAACTATGAGGTTTCTGCATTAAAACGAGTGCGAATTATGAATATAAAATTGGATACACCTATTGGTCAATATCGCGAATTATCCAAAGAAGAATTTAAAAACCTTACTTCGCTTATTGAGGATTCAACAATGGATCCAGTGCTAACTTCCAAACATAAAATCATAAAAAGGAGACGTTAGATGTTTAATACTTTAATTAATATATCATGAACGTTATGGGTGTTCAGGATGAAACCCTAAAAGATGATCGCTAACATTCTGGCAGTATTCGTCAGTTTATTGCTGAAAGCAGTAAATGGTATGTTCATTACTATTCATCAACTGACCCTACTCCTGTATTACTTGCATGGGAAGGAAACAAGACTAAAGACAATAAAATAATTTTATACAAGGACTCACTTGCCCCCAATGATATGGAGGGTAATTACCGATTAACTTTCTACGATATGTCTGAAACTTGGTATAAATGGGTAGGTGAATGGGCAACAAAAGATGAATCAATTATTTATCCAACTTGGAAAATTGAATGTACAAAAAGAAAAATGTAACTTTGGTTTATAAACAAACCATATGCAAAACATTTCCCCTTTTCATCTAGCCATACCGGTTGATAATTTAGAATTGTGCAGAACTTTTTATCGCAATATTTTAGGTTGCGAAGAAGGGCGTAGCAGCAAACTTTGGGTGGACTTTAATTTTTTTGGTCATCAACTTGTTATTCACTACAAGCCAAAGGAAGGACATGAATCCACACATACAAACCCTGTTGATGGCAAACATGTACCCGTTCCGCATTTTGGGGTTGTTTTGGCTTGGAATGATTTTCAAACTTTAGCAAAACAATTAGAGCAAAAAAACATCAACTTTGTTATTGAACCTTATATTAGGTTTGAAGGTGAGCTTGGTGAACAAGCCACCATGTTTTTTAACGATCCTTCAGGAAATGCTCTTGAGTTTAAAGCATTCAAAGACATGACCCAGATTTTTGCAAAGTAATGCTTACTTGTATCTCCAACTTGTTAAATCGGCTCCTTTTGGTGCACTTTCAGCAATTCGTTTCATTATTTTAGGCACATACATACTGTTATAGCGTAATCTTGAAATATGATTGGGGTTGTCTTGATCACCATTCCAGCAATGCTCAGCTCTATCTCCATAACCCACTTCTCCATCATAATATGGATCTGTTGTACTTTCAAGAAAATCTTCCATTAAATACACGGCATTATTCAAATAATAATTATCCATATCACCACAATAAATATGTATTTTACCCTTTAACTTATTCCCCAATTTATCCCAATCACGTTCAAGAATATATCTTAAATCATAATTCTCTTTCCAATAGTTAGCCACTTCATGATATATTTCCCCAGTTTGCTTATCCCATAAACGTTCTGGATATCCGTCCTTTCCTTGAGGAGAATAAGTAGCCTCCCATATATCATATTGACCCCCAGATCTTGAATTATCTCCTAATACCAATTCTAAATGATTAGAATCTTTAACTGTAGAACTAATATTTCCTAAAAAATCTCTATGCCCCGGGATTTCATTTTTTTTGTGGTTACTCTTTGCATAATACGCATTCTTATCTTCATAAATATTTGTCAAACAATACGCATTAAAATCAATTGGGTCTGGGCAAGCCGCAAAACATCCATTATACTCCTCCGGATATTTTACTTGAACGGCTAAAGCCTCCCATCCTCCCGTGGATCCACCATAAAGAAAACGCGACCAACCTTCACCTTGACCCCTAAACATCTTTTCTATATAGGGAATTAATTCATATGTTAGAGCATCTCCATAAGGTCCTTGACTAGCAGAATTAACAGCATAAGAGTCGTCATAATATGGCGTTGGATGCTGAATTTCAATAATTAAAAACCGAGGATAATCAGGTTCATTCCAGCGTTTATAAAAGTTATACGCTTCTTGTTGTTGAATAATATTATAACCATCTACTCCAAATCTTTCAGAATATTCAGGTTTTAATTTAGGGTCAGGAGGTGTCGTTCTAAAACCTCCAAAATCTGAAGGAAAATGCCCCTGAAAAACCATCAATGGATATTTAGCTTCTGGATGCTCATCAAATCCTTTAGGCAATAAAATATGTGCTCCCAAATACATATCCCTACCCCAAAATTCTGACAACAATTCAGATTTCATTTTAATATGTTTTATCCACTCAGTATCTTCTGGTTGAACAATCTCAGGAATCATTTTATCTAAAACAATATCAAAATTATCAATGCCCTTTTTTGTGACATTAATTTTGAATGGAGTGCTATATAAGTTTCCCGGTGATTTATTCCATTTCTGCCCTTCACCATTATCCATAGGTAATTTAACTTGATGCCCTGTCCACAAATTAAAGGTTTCATAAACATGAAGTACTGCCTGAACATAATATTCTCCGGGCTTCAACAGTGTTAAATTTTTATAAGGAAAACCAAAGGTTGATTCGTTAAAAGCAATTTTTTCATTAGGTGCTAAATTCTCCACATTCATTCCAAAAATGGGTTGAGCATCAAGCCCTTCTTTTACCTGAAAACGAGGTTCGGATTCATTATTATCGGCCAAGATTAACAATAATCTACCATCTAAATTATCTGTATTTAACTTCTCGGAAAAAGATACTGTAATAGCAATTTCATTTGCTTTATCGCTAGATGATGAATCACAACTTAATGCAAAAACAATTATGAAAAACGTGATTAGTTTTAAAAACTTCATAAGGTCTTGATTTTTCAAAAAAGGTACTCATTAATTTGGAAAGTAAAAAGGAAAAGTATTTTCCTATGCGCTGTGTCTTTTTCTCGCCAGTAATGTGTTTTTAAGCAGCATAGCAATGGTCATTGGACCGACTCCACCAGGGACGGGAGTTATAAAGCTCGCTTTTTCACTAACGCTTGCGAAATCTACATCTCCAGCAAGACGATATCCTCTAATCTTGGTATCATCAGGAACACGAGTTATACCAACGTCAATAATAACAACACCTTTTTTAACCATATCTCCAGTCAAAAATTCAGAAATACCAATAGCAGCTACAATAATATCAGCCTTTTTAGTAAAACTAGCAAGGTCTTTGGTACGACTGTGAACAACTGTAACCGTAGCATTTCCAGCTTTTCTTTTCTGGCTCATTAAGATGCTCATGGGACGACCAACGATATGACTTCTTCCCATAACAACAACATGTTTGCCTGATGTCTCGACATCATAACGTTCAAGCAATTCAAGTATTCCGTATGGTGTTGCTGGTAAAAAACACGGTAAGTCCAATGCCATTCTACCGACATTTGTAGGATGAAAGCCATCTACATCTTTATCAGGATTTACTGCCATTAAAACTTTTTGTTCATCAATATGCTTTGGCAATGGCAACTGAACAATAAAACCATCAGTATCTACATCATTATTTAAGTTGTGAATATTCTGCAACAAGATTTCTTCGGAAGTATCTTCAGGTAAATCTATTAAAGTAGATTTAAAACCAATACGTTCGCAAGCTTTAACTTTTGCATTCACATAAGTCATGCTCGCTCCGTCTGTACCAACTAGAATAGCTGCTAAATGAGGAATCTTTTCGCCTTTAGACTTCATTGCACTTACTTGAATAGCAATTTCATCCTTTATATCGTTGCTAACTTTTTTTCCATCTAAAATTATCATTGCTGTACTATTTTTAGTTCAATATTATCTTGGCATATTTTTCATCATTTGCATCATCTTCTTTCCGCCACCGCCTTGCATCATCTTCATCATTTTACTCATTTGGTTGAATTGTTTCATCAATTGATTAACTTCTTGAACTGAAGTTCCCGAACCTTTCCCAATTCTCTTTTTTCTACTTGCGTCTAAAACTGATGGATTTGTACGTTCCTTTGGAGTCATGGAGTGTATTATAGCTTCAATACCCTTAAAAGCATCATCATCAATATCAATATCTTTCATCATTTTTCCAGCACCAGGAATCATGCCCATAAGGTCTTTCATATTCCCCATTTTCTTTACTTGCTGAATTTGCTTTAGAAAATCATCAAAACCAAATTGATTTTTAGCAATCTTCTTTTGAAGTTTTCGAGCTTCCTCTTCATCAAATTGTTCTTGTGCTCTTTCTACCAAAGACACAACATCACCCATGCCTAGAATACGATCTGCCATACGCGATGGATAGAACACATCTATAGCCTCCATCTTCTCCCCTGTACCAATAAACTTAATTGGCTTATTAACCACAGATTTTATTGATATGGCAGCACCACCACGCGTATCACCATCTAACTTAGTAAGTATAACTCCTTCAAAATTCAAAACATCATTAAATGCCTTGGCTGTATTTACAGCATCTTGTCCTGTCATTGAATCTACAACAAACAAGGTTTCTTGAGGCTGAACGGCTTTATGGATATTAGAAATTTCGGTCATCATAACCTCATCAACAGCCAAACGACCAGCGGTATCTATAATAACAACGTTATAACCATTTGCCTTTGCATGAGCAACACCAGCCTGAGCTATTGCCACAGGGTCATTGTTCCCTTTATCACTAAAAACCTCAACATTAATTTGCTCACCCACTATATGCAACTGATCTATTGCTGCTGGGCGGTAAACATCACAAGCAACCAGTAATGGGTTTTTTGTTTTTTTATTCTTTAAATAATTTGCAAGTTTTCCAGAAAACGTTGTTTTACCTGAACCCTGTAATCCTGACATTAAGATTATTGAAGGCGTAGCGGATAAATTTAATCCTGCTGCATCACCTCCCATTAAAGCCGTAAGCTCATCCTTTACAATCTTAACCAAAAGCTGGCCTGGTTGCAAATTGGTAAGCACGTTGGCTCCTAAGGCCTTTTCTTTTACTCTATTGGTAAAATCTTTAGCTATTTTAAAGTTAACATCGGCATCAAGCAATGCGCGTCTTACTTCTTTTAAAGTTTCAGCAACATTTACCTCGGTTATACTTCCGTGCCCTTTAAGAACGTGAAGTGCTTTATCTAACTTATTACTTAAATTATCAAACATATTCTACTTCAAATTTTGAGAATTGCAAAGTTAATGAATTGAGGCAAATTATATAAACTTTAAACAACAAAAAGGGCTGCAATTACTTGCAACCCTTTTAACTAACCAATAACTAAAAACAACTAGTGCTTTAAAAGCAGGTAGTTTTCTTTTAATTCTCTTATTAACATTTTAGATATAACTTTAATTCTATATTATCGAATACAAAATCCAATCGTTCAACACTACAATATGTTAAAGTCCATTCTCCGTTAAATATCTCTAAATCTCCATCAATTTGACTAATCTGTAAAACCACTCCAGCCCCACTACTTTGTGTCGTTGACCAAGTTGCCGTAATGGTTGTACCGTTACCTTCAATAACCAATTCTTGATTTTCATTGAAATGAAATTGATAATCACTAAAATCATCACTATTATTAATTGAAACAGGCCCCCAATAGCAAGTATCTTCTATTAAGTATGAGTCTACTTCTTCTTCTGTACAACCTGGACTACAATCCTCAACAAATAACTCTGCTTCAAATACTTCATAAACGTCATTTGATCCTGTAGCACCAGCTCTTGAAACTCTTACATAAATTGTTTCTGGATTTGTTTTATTTTCATAGGTAGAATCTAAACTATTTAATCCAGTCTTTGCATCAGCTAAGGTATTATGATATGATACCTCAACATCATCGTTAACACAATTTGGGTATAGCATTTCTAAATCAAATTGTGTAAGACCATCTGGAGTATCATCATCACAAACAACATACTCTGTATCACTATAGCATTCAAAAGGATTGGTTTCACATTCTCTTTCAAAAACAATATATAAATCTTCGTGTACTGCTTTTATTCTCCCTTCATTACATTCAATAACTTTCCAATAACGTGTTAAATCGCTATAAGGTTCTGGCAAGTCTAAAATTATTTTAACACCATAATCTGTTAAGGCTACTTCCCAAGTTCCTGTAATCTCGTTACCATTTGGTAAATCAACATAAACTGCTCCGTCGGCTCCAAAATGAAATATTCCTAAACCATTGTTATCATAAACGTTAGATGCTGAATACCAACGACATTCAGACAATCCCATTCTTATTTGTTGGGCACTACAGTCTGGTTCTTCATTACAACGGCGTTTAAGCACTATTTTTGTATCCGTTGCACCTGCAGCAGTAGCTCTTCTCACGACTCTAAATCTGTCATCATCGCATTCAACAATTAGCCATTCGCCGCTTAATTCTTCATTAAATTCAGATAAATTTGAAATACTCAATACAATACCATCTTCTGTTAATGATGTATTCCAATCTCCAGTTATGGCAACGGTAGCATTTTCATTAACAATATTTAACTCACCATTTTCTAAAAAGAATATGTCGAATGGTCTGAAATGATCATCATCATTGTAATAGTAAATTTTCCAATGACATTCAAGTAAAGCGTCATCTACCACATCAATCTCACAACGGTGATCTTCATCATCGCACATACCCTCAGCTTCATTGATAACGCGTGCAAGTTCTTGGTTGTTATGCACTTCTACCGTTTCTCCATTAGCATAAACCATTTTTATTGGAAAATTCAAACTTGCCAACAGGGCTTCTTCAGCGTTATTTATGCGCTCTAAGAAATGATATAACTCACGATCGTTTTCAATAACTATTGTATTAATAATTTGAAATTCTGTGTTAAAAATTGAAAACGAAATTGGGTAATGAAAATCAACACAATTAATTACGTCATCTTCATTATTACACCTTTCGATAAAACTTTCTAACTGATCTAAATTTTCAATAACAACTTCGGCATAATCATTAAGAATAATTATTATAGGGAAAATAAATTCCAAAAAATCTTCATCATCATTAAACTCTTCATAGATGTCTTCGATAAGTTCTAGATCTTCTTGTGTATCAATGGTGATATTAATTCCGTTTACAATAATTGTTACTGGCAAATTAACAGACAAACAATTAGTGTCGTCATTTCTAAAACTACTCATCACAACATCATTTGTTGATCCACTATTAGAAGATGTGGATTTCATCAAAGAAGCCAATTCAGAATCAGCAACTATTACTTGCTCTTGATCTGGCTCAGTTATTTCCAAGACTTCATCTTGACAAGATGTAAAGGTTAAAAGGGCAAAAAAGGTTAATAATAAGGCGTAATTAAATTTCGTTTTCATAATGTAGGTTTTTATTAGACTTCAATTTTTATATAAAACAGCTAAACATTAAAAACTCCTACCTTTGCATTTCTTTTTTTTTATTTTTATGGTACCAAACTTTTATAATGGCAAAAGATATAAACGATAACATTTGTGATGAGCAAATGTTTTCTTCGGTATTCACAAAATACTCAAAAAGTCTTCATGATTTTTTATATTATAAATTTGGAGAACACTTTAACCCTAAAGACAAAGTTCAAGAAGCCTTTATTAAACTATGGGAAAACTGCGGCAAGGTAAGTCCTAATAAAGCAAAGTCTTATTTATTTACAATTGGTAATAATTTGATGTTGAATGAAGCTGCACATCAAAAGGTTGTATTAAAATATCAAAAGGAAAAACCAAAACACTATACTAACGAGAATCCTGAATTTATTTTAGAAGGCAACGAATATATGAACAGGTTACAAATTGCTATTTCTAAATTGACGAAAGCACAACGAACCGCTTTTTTAATGAACCGGATTGAAGGCAAAAAGCATAGAGAAATTGCTGAGCTTTTGAATATTTCTACCAAAGCTGTGGAAAAGCGTATTTATGGAGCTTTGAAGCAACTGAGAAAAGATATTAAAGAAATTTAAATAATTGTTAGGTAGGAGTTTTTAAATTATGATTGTTATATAGATGTAACATTGATTATGGAACAAGAAGATTTAATAAAAAAATGGTTGGATAACAACTTGAATGCTCAAGAGCTTGAAGCTTTTAAAAAGCTTGAAGATTATGAGGATTTAGTAAGATTATCAGATAGCGTTATGCGGTTCAAAGCTCCTAAGTACAATACTTCTGAGGAGCTTGACACTGCATTATCACATATTAGAGCCACAAAGCAACGTTCTCAAAACTGGTTAAAACCAATATTACGAGTTGCTGCTATTCTTGCACTCTCATTCAGTGTTTATTATTACACCACAACATTAGATACTAACATCAGTACTTTGGCAGCACAAAAAACCACTCTTGAATTGCCAGATGCATCATTAGTATCACTTAATGCTGACACAAAGTTGATCTACAATAAAAAAGAGTGGAAAAATAATCGTGATGTAGAACTTAATGGCGAAGCCTTTTTTAAAGTTGCCAAAGGCTCAACATTTAGTGTCAAAACAGCTTCTGGAACAGTAACTGTTTTAGGCACTCAATTCAATATAAAACAACGTGATAACTATTTTGAAGTAATTTGTTACGAAGGATCGGTACGCGTTTCACATAAAGAAAACATTGTAATACTTAAACCAGGAAATAGCTTTTTAACAATAGATGGGAAATTAATTGCTAAAGAAAAAGAAACATCCTTAAATCCGTCATGGATTAATAACGAAAGCTACTTTAAAAGTATGCCTTTCGCTCGCGTAATACACGAGTTCGAAAGGCAATACAATGTTGGAATTAATCCGCAAAATATAGATTTAAAACAACTGTTTACTGGAAGTTTTGTCCATGACAATAAAGAACTTGCATTAAAATCTATAACTTTACCCTTAAACATTAAATATAGTTTACAAAACAATAGCACTATTGTATTAAGAGGTGAATAAAACTACATTAGTTTTTCTAAATCTATCGTTGTTTTTCTTTAGTTTTTTGAATTTAACCGCTCAAACAAATGAAGAAGAAAAGCAATCTCTTGTAACTTATTTAAAACAAATAGAACTTCAACATAACGTTCAATTCTCTTATGCAGATGTTAACGTAAAGGGAAAGGTAATTAGGCCTCCTGCAAAAACAGTGTCACTTGATGACATCCTAAAGTTTTTAGAGAAGAATACAGATTTATCTTTTGAAAGGCTTAATGATTCTATAATTGCTATTACAAAGGGAAAACAGTCAAATTCAAAATCTTTTCGAACTCAAGTTCTGGAAGAAATTGTTATCTCAAATTATTTGACCAAAGGTATCGCACTAAAAAATGATGGTACAACGGCTATTAAACCAAGTGCTTTTGGTATTCTTCCGGGACTTATAGAGCCTGATGTATTACAAACAATTCAAGCCTTGCCTGGCGTACAAAGTATTGATGAGCGTGTTTCTAGTTTAAATATAAGAGGAGGTACACATGATCAAAATCTAGTCCTCTGGAATGGTATTAAAATGTATCAATCTGGTCACTTTTTTGGTTTGATTTCTGCTTTCAATCCATACTTAACGGAAAATGTAATAGTATATAAAAACGGAACTGATGCGGCATACGGTGATGGTGTTTCGAGCGTAATTGATATGCGTTCATCTAACACTATTAGCAGAGAGGTTTCAGGCGGAGGAGGGTTTAATTTAATAAATGCTGGTGCCCATGCAAAAATCCCACTAAATAAAAAAATGGAGTTGCAAATATCCACTAGAAGATCACTTACAGACTTAATAGCAACGCCAACGTACGACCAATATGTAAAGCGTATTTTTCAAGATACAGACTTAACAAATAATCAGAATGGAACAAATTCAATTTCTAATGATGCACGTTTTTACTTTTATGATATTGCTACCAAATTTTTATATAATGTTTCTAAAAAGGATAAATTAAGATTAAATTTTTTAAACATTTACAACAACTTAAATTATGAAGAACAATCAAGAATTAATGATGTTGATGAAGCATTAAACAGTAAGTTAACACAGCGTAATCTTGCCACATCAATTGAGTATTCCAGAGCATGGAATGCACGATTTTCAACCTTCGGTCAAATTTATCTAACTAATTATCATTTAGGAGCAACTAACTTTGACGTTATCAATAACCAGCGACTAATTCAAGAAAATGAGGTTTATGACAATGGGTTAAAGGTGCACTACAAATATCTATTAAATGATAATATTACTTTAAAAGGAGGTTACCAATTTAGTGAAGTAGGTATAAG
>RCNB010009024.1_pt1 | contig 12355 bp, 9 predicted proteins | sample 2041321 | NCBI WGS metagenome assembly RCNB01 (sample SAMN09708232, study PRJNA481090) | Marine sediment metagenome, whole genome shotgun sequencing project. | reverse complement strand
ACAAGACTGTCATTTTCAACATATTTTAACAAAATATTTACTGATAAATAATATGTAAAAAATTAACTTGTAGTTATGATATTCATAATTAAAAAATCTAAATATATTATTACATCCATATTCCTAGTATTTTTTTCTAATGCACTGGCACAAATTTCCTATGAATTAGCATTCACCGACTCTAATGTAAACTTCGAATTTCCAGTTGAAATACAGTCTCCAAATGATGGTACTTACAGAATGTTTGTTGTTGAACAACCTGGGCGAATAAAAGTTCTTCCTATAGATTCAACTATAAGTTCAACAGATGTTGATACATTCTTAGATATAACTAATAAAGTTTATTATTCCTCTGGACAAGAAATTGGATTATTAGGATTGGCATTTCATCCCGAATTTAATAACAACGGTTATTTCTATGTATATTATTCTGTATTCAGTCCAGTTTCTGGAATTTCAGTCAGACTTGTTTTGTCACGGTTTTCAATAAACTCTAATAATTTGGCTGACCCTGATAGTGAATTAGTCCTATTTCAATTTGATAAAAACCAAAATAACAGTAATCATAATGGCGGTAAGATTGCTTTTGGTCCTGACGGCTACTTGTATATTTCATTTGGCGATGGAGGAGGAGGTAATGATCCTGAAGGTAATGGACAAAATATCAATACCGTTTTTGGTAGTATTTGTAGGATAGATGTAGATCTTAATGGGGATAATCCTGTTGAATCCAATCCAGATCTACCAAATGGTAATTATGAAATTCCAATTGATAATCCATTTGTTGGTGATTCAGGATTAGATGAAATTTATGCATACGGGCTAAGAAACACTTGGAAATTTTCTTTTGACAATCCTACTGGTCGACTCTGGGGAGGTGATGTTGGTCAAAATGCCTTTGAAGAAATTAATATTATTGAGAAAGGGAAAAATTATGGATGGAGTCGATTTGAAGCAAACTCAGTTGCAAATAACAATGTAATAATTAACGAAGAAACTATATCTCCCATTTTCTATTATGACAGATCTCAAGGTGATCAATCAATAACGGGTGGTTATGTTTACCGTGGGTCAGAATTGACTAGTATTGATCCAAATATAAATTCTAAATTTATTTATGGAGATTATATAAGTGGAAGAGTATGGGCATTAGACTATAATGCTACAACAGGTGAAGCCACTAGTGAGCTATTGTTCAATCTCAATGGTCAATTTATTTCAAGTTTTGGTGTAGATGAAAATGGTGAGATTTATTTTAGCGATTATGGACCAAATGCCTTAATTTATAGGCTAGTGGATAGGTCAACCTCTTCACCTGGAATTGTAGTGAGCGGTGCAGGAGATTGGAGTGAATTGGATGAAGAAGTAACAAATGGAGAAGTACAAACGATAACTTCTTCAACCAACGGAAACTTATATGTTGGAGGATCATTCAATCAGGTTGGGAATTTAGCAGCAAATAATATTACAGTTTGGAATGATAATACAGGTTGGAGCTCATTAGGAACTGGATCAAATGGAGCCATAAATACCCTAAAACTTTCTCCAAATGGCAACTTATATGCTGGAGGCTCCTTTACTGAAATAGGAGGGATAACTGCCAATAATATTGCCCAGTGGAATGGAAATTCCTGGTCCAGTCTTGGTGTAGGCGCTGATGGACCAGTATTGGCTTTAGAGATAGGAAATAATGAAAATATTTATGCTGGTGGCGTTTTTGAATCGATTGGTGGTATTTCTGCTAGAAACATTGCTTACTGGGATGGAACTGAATGGAATGCATTACCAGATGATCAAACATCAGTAAATGGAACAAATAATGAAATACGGTCAATTCATTTCGATGACACTCAAATTTTATATGTAGGTGGCAATTTCGACGAAGCAGGAGGCAATATAGCCAACAGAATAGCCACTTGGGATGGAACTTCTTGGGGAACACTTGGTGAAGGCACCAGTGGCTTCGTGCAAGCTATCACATCAACACCTTCAGATGTATATATTGGAGGTAACTTTGCTATTGCTGGAAATTTAACGGTAAACCGCATTGCAAGATGGAACAAGAATAATTCTAATTGGTCGCCAATTGAAAATGGAGTCAATAATAATGTTAATGCCTTATTGCACAATGGCACTTACTTGTATGCTGCCGGATCATTTGATATAGCGTTTAGAAACAATGACAATATAATTGTTGATAAAATTGCTCGATGGTCATCTAATGATGGATGGGAAGCTTTGGGTTCTACAACACAAGTAGGTGTTGATATTAAAATTAACACGATTAATTTTGAATCTGATTCCAATATCTCAAATAAAATATTTGTTGGAGGCATTTTTTCTAGAGCTGGAGCCGTAAATACAAATAATGCGGCCATATGGTCCATAGAACAGGAAGAGGAAATTGAAATTTTTGATTTTCAAATCTACACAAGTTTTACACCAAAATTGCTCTTTGTGAAAGGAACATTAAATGCAGAAACTACTTTAGAACTTTATGATATGCTGGGGAGGTTGGTGTTACTAAACGGCTTGGATCAAAACCTGACTTCTAATATTATTGATGTCTCTCAAATTTCTACAGGAATTTATTTGGTTAAAGTAAATATTGGTGATCAATCCCATACTAAAAAAGTAATCATAATATAATAATAAGATTGTACAATAATTGTTCTGCTTACCTTTTTACCAACAAGCTTTTATATACTTTCTAGACGAGGGCCATGAAAAATTTAAAGAAAATACAAGAGAAAAATAATGTTATTCACTTTTAATAAAATCAAGATCCAATACATTAAAATTATTAGCCGCTTTTACCAAAAGAGTAGAGCCAATAGCTTCGAATAAGTCATTTGTTTTGAGTACAAATTCGGCTTGCTTTTCTATTTTATAGTTAGGGATTCCAATCAATGTTAGATCGGTTGTTTCGGAATGTTGTTTTATAATATTATAAAAGGATTCTTGTTCAATAGCATTATTAATAATTTTAATTTCAACATTTACTCTTAAATCTTCTACAAGTTTAGAAATTTTTGAATCTATAATTTCAACATCAACATTATTGTTATTTACAAATAACACTCTAATATTTGTACTATTCCATTTGGGAGAAGCAATGATAAATCGTGCAATATTTAACATCATTTCTGCATTTTTGCTATCCGTTTCACGCCACCATAGATCAACCTTTTTATAGTTGCCAAATTTAGCTTTTCTATCAAAATCTAGATATAGTAAATTATAATCTAAATGCAATAAGGTTTGAGTCATTTTAGAATATTCAACAGAACTTTCTAAACCTTTAGGCCAACCCATCATGATAGTATTGGGTTCAACACCAGAGAATCCAAATGTTGTTGCAATATTTACAATTCCATTGTATATGTTATCAACCTTTATTTGCCTCGCAAAAATACCGAGTTCTTTAAAATTATCGTCTCTTATTATCTGATCTACTTTTTTAAAAGGCTTATCATTTTTTTTATCAACAATGAGTTTAAAATTGGTCACAATTCCTGTTCGTCCGGACACCGTTTTGCTTAATTCCAATAAATATGATTGATGTTCACTTTGGCCACTAAAAAGAATAACGTTAGGATTCCAGTTGGAGTTAGAATCAACTTGAGAATCTATTTTTTTTAAGCCTTTATTGACAACATTTTCCCAAACACTTCGCCAAACATCATTTGATTGCAGTTTCACTTCTTTCCGTTGCAATCCGAAATACAATCCTGCAATAACTGCTAGAGCTCCAAGCATGGCAAACATATCTAACTTGAACATCACAGCAAAACATGCAATAAAACCAAGGAAGCCTATCCAGCGTTTAATTTTAAAAGTTGGTTGAAAGTCCGGGTTTGCCCAACTTTCCAGGAAAAATGAAATATTAATAAAACCATAAGCAGTTAAATAAAACATAGATACTACGCGGGCAATGATATCTAATTCTCCAATTAAAATACCCGCTTCGGCAATAATAAAAACCAACAAAAGTGCATTCACTGGCTCATTGTTTTTACCCTTGCCTATACCAAATAATTTAGGTGTAACCTTATCTGTAGACATAGCTTGTATAATTCTTGGACCACCAAGTATACCACCTAAAGCAGATGATAAGGTAGCTCCCCAAATTCCAGCTACAACCGCAGGAGCAAACAGAGCTATTTTCATTAAAATATTGTAATCTGTTTTTAAGACTTGAGAATTGACATTATAAGCTAAAAAAACAGCAAGTATTAGATAGACCAGAAGCCCTCCACCAATTGCAAACAAAGTACCTCTTGGAATAGATCGCTTGGAGTCTTGTAGATCACCACTCATCGCAATACCAGCTGTAAACCCTGTAACAGCAGGAAAGAAAACAGCAAACACGATTTCTAATGGGACTGAATCAACTTTAGTTAAAAGTGGTACAGTATCTGGAGTAAATTCTGATACTCCTAAAAAGATAGAAACCAGTGAAACTACTATCGCTGCCAGAATAAAATACTGTGTCTTAAGTGCAACAGAAGTACTTATTAGCGCCAAAATAGTAAGAAAGATAAGTGCTAATGTTCCTGTAATTCTAAACTCATTAATTGACATTCCTAAACCAAAAAAGGCATTAAAACTTTCAGCAAAACCTATTAAATATAAGGCAATAGAAAATGCTGTTCCTATAGCAAGTGCTATACCAATAGACCCTCCAATGGGAATACCCATACTTCTTGATAGCACATAATAAATTCCACCAGCTCCAATTTTTTTATCTGTGGCAACAGATGATACACTTAAACCAGTTGTAACAGCAATAACATGCGCAATTAATATTATAATAATAGCACCAATTAATCCTGCATTACCAACAACCCACCCAACCTAAACGCATATACATGATTACGCCTAAAATGGTTAGGATAGAAGGCGTAAATACACCTTCAAAAGTTCCAAATTTCTTTTTATCTGGCATTACTTATTATTCATCTTTCAAAAAGACTGAAATACAAGGAGTGAATATAACCAATCTTTTAATAAAAATATATGAGATAGGTTTAGCAATTTTATTTAAAGGCAAATTATACTTATAATTGTATAAACTACCTCCAAAGATAAAACCAACAATGTCAAAAAACATCAAATTAGGACTTAAAGAAAACTGGCTTCAATTCACAATTTTGGTCATTGTAAATGCATTTGTTGGAGGAATGGTAGGGTTGGAGCGTACTATTTTCCCGAAGTTTGCAGAAATTGAATTTGGTGTAGCATCCAAAACAGCTATACTATCATTTATTATTGCTTTTGGAATTACAAAGGCTATAACAAACTACTTCACAGGAAAACTAGCCAATAAATTTGGAAGGAAAAATCTCTTGCTTTTAGGTTGGTTGTTTGCCATTCCCATTCCTTTTATTCTGATAAACGCTTCGTCCTGGAATTGGGTTGTTTTTGCCAATATCCTTTTAGGAATTAACCAGGGATTAACTTGGAGTAGTACTGTAGTCATGAAAATTGATCTGGTTGGCCAAAAAGATAGAGGGTTAGCAATGGGAATCAATGAGTTTGCTGGTTATTTTGCCGTTGGAGTTGTTGCTTTTTTAACTGGAATTATAGCCCAAAAATATGGTGTTACACCATATCCATTTTATCTGGGAATTGGAATCTCTATTATAGGTTTCTTGTTATCATTATTCTTTGTAAAAGACACTAGACTTCATGTAAATAAAGAGCAACAAACAACAAGTACAGAAAAGCTAGAAAATGTATTTATTGAAACATCATTTAAAGACAAAACTTTAAGCTCTATTTCACAAGCAGGCTTGGTCAACAATTTAAATGATGGAATGATTTGGGGGCTTTTACCTATTCTTTTAATATCACTAAATTATGATACCAAAAGTATAGGAATAATTGCTGCCATCTATCCGGCAGTTTGGGGAATAGGGCAGTTGGTAACTGGTAAAATGGCTGATATGTATTCTAAAAAAGGAATGCTCTTTTATGGAATGCTGATTCAAGGATTAGCAATATTATTAATTCCGTATTTTACTGATTTTTATCAATTAGCAACTATAGCGGCTATATTAGGATTAGGTACAGCTTTGGTATATCCAACTTTTTTATCGGCTATTGCCGAGGCAACACATCCAAATCAAAGAGCAGAATCAATTGGTGTATTTAGGTTATGGAGAGATTTAGGTTATGCAATAGGAGCCATTGTTTCTGGGATTATCGCGGATTTGTTTGGAGTCCATTATGCCGTATTATGTATAGGCGTTATTACTATTCTGTCATCGTTAGTAATTAAATTTAGAATGCCAAAATAATTTAACAAATAACAACAGATCAATCTTCTATAAATTCCCCTTTCTTATTTGCTACTGTCATTCCCCATTCAGCAATTGATAGTAATACAGGAGTTAAACTTTCACCAAATGGTTTCTATCCTAGCGATCATTTTCAAAGAAGCAAAGTGTAGCGCTTTATCATTTTGCTTTAACTCAATAAGGAATACGTTATTTGTAACGTATTATCTTTTTTCCAACGTATCCAACCCTTGCCTTGTTCAACAAAGTCATCATTTACCAGAATCACATACATCCAGTCTGCTTCAATTAAGAGTGGTCTCATAAATGAAAAACCCACATTTACTTCATCTGCTATTTCCAAAGGTTTTACCCGTACTTGCAGTGCATTATCTAAATACTCAACACTACTAACAGTCAACAAAAAGCAATGCCACGTTAGGAATTCTCCTTTGTTTTTATCTAAATACGTTATTTGCTTAGATCTTTTATTCCCTTCTACTATTACAAAATCCTGTCCTATCCCTAATACTTTAAAAATAATAATCCCGTAGTCCAGCTTTAAGTGTTCTGGATACAACCAAGGTGGTGCATAGGTGGTTGTAGGGTTGCTGTATTTATCTGTTCCAAAGACGACACTATCTAATGGTATGTGTTGCTGCAAACTTTTCTCCAGGTTTATGCCACCATAAAAATATAGTGTTGGGTATTCGAAATAATTAGGTTTAAAAAATCCAATTCCCATATTAGTTTCTATGTTCTGTTGTCTTAATGTAGGATTTAAATACTTCATTGAATTCAACATTGATATTTCATTGGCAGTTGGAGCAGTAGTTTTTTTAGGATATTCTTTTACCGGTTCTTCTGTTTTTTCTCGAGTTATGAATTTATATGCAGTAAAACAAACCAACAATAATAATAAAATACCTAGAATTTTATTGATCTTTATAACGATGCTAAGCTTCACTTTAGAGGCTATAAATAAAGATAAAATAAATGCTATTCCCGCTGCCACAACCCCATAAAACAAAACTATCGCACCTCCTGCAAGCATTTGATTTTTACCAGCACCCACTAATTTTGCAACATAGATTCCGATAAAAAAGAATACAATGACACTAAAAAAATAAAAAAGTAAACTGGCAGGTTTGATTAGATATTTCATAGTTTAAAATTCCAATTCTTTAGAAATAAGTTCTCCTTGCTTTACATCTATATAAATTGATTCTTGATTTTTGTCTTTATGTATTCCCAAAGGTTGGACTTTCACCCTATATGATCCTGGATTAAGCAAAAATTTTGCTCCGCTTTTATACGTTCGTGAACTGGCTACATTTTTACCAGAGTTTACCTCTATTATTTTTATAACAGTATCTATGTTTTCATCACCAACTTTAGTGTATATATCAAAATTACCGGTTTTAAAATCATAAGAAATTGGTGTTATGCCATTAGCTTCAACAATGACTTTCTCAAATTCTGTATACGTGTCAACTCCTTTCATGGCTAAAGCTTGAATGGTCACTTTATAGATGCCAGGGTTGACTTCTACTTCCGTTGGAGATTTATAGGTACGAGTTGTGGCAGCTACTTTTCCGTTTAGGTCAATCAGTTTCACAAGGCAGTCCCAGTTTTCTCCATTGTTAGTTGTGGTGACTCCCAGTTTTCCACCATCAAAAGAAACGGTTTTATGTACTATTTTATCATCAAAGCTTTCTATGTTAGCAACGGTTACCATATTCACATCGGTACCTTCCAAGGGAACAACCTCAAAATTATATTTACTAGGTGGCAGATAGAAATACCCTGTATCTTTATAAGTTCGTACCTCTATTGGTTTTCGTTTGTTAATTATGTCATAGGCTCTCACCAAAGCATCTATAGCCTCACCATTTTTTATAGCAAATACTGAAACATTTCCATCAGGTTCATCTACCGTTGTTGCCGTTGCATCATCTAAAACATCACCTAATCCACTGGCATCATCAGTGTCATAATAATTACCGTCTCCAGCTTTAGCAGCACATTTAAGTTGTTGGGTATCATTATCTTTTAATCCGAAACCTATTATATGAAGTTTAAAATCTATACCCTCACTTTTTGCCGCTTTTATTACGCTACAAATATTACCACCACAAGATTCAATTCCGTCTGTAACCAGAATAATAGTTGCTTTTAATTTAGTTTGTCTTAATTTATTAATTACCTGTGTAGCAGCAAATGCTAAAGGTGTTTTTCCTAATGGTTTAATTTTTTTTAAAGATTGGATCACATCAGGTTTGGTTCCGGTCTCAACATCTACCAGAAATTCCACATCTTCACAATCTCCCTTTTTACGATGACCATAAGCAACAAACCCGATCTTCTGTTCATCGGGAAGATTATTCACAGAAGACGATAGTACATTTGAAGCAATATCCATTTTAGTTTTACCTTGCAATTGGCCCCACATAGAACCACTAGCGTCATAAATAAATATTATTGGTGAGAGTGATTTGTCATCTTGAGCGTTGATGTTAAATACAATGCCAAACGACAATAAAAAGAAGAGTACTTTATACATAATTTAAGATATTAATTGGTTCAGTGTCTTTAAAATAATTGCATTCATGAAAAGGTATTGGGGAGTTATGGAGATCTTACGGATTAATATAAGAGGGCAAATCCATCATTATCAAGCCATTAATTAAAGATATGAAAAAAAAATGATTCGAGTATTTAGCAAACAGGCAGAGCGAAATTACTTTTTATGCTTAAAAAATTAACGATTTGTAACTGATTAAAATCATTGCATGCTCCAATATCGTTAACTAATTTAAATCACTTAATACTAACGTATTTCATGAATGATGTACAAAGTTGCCGTCATATTATTAGTTGCTTTTTTTGCCAAAACTTCAAATGCACAGGATGACTATACAGCCAAAAGAGAACGCATGGTTAAAACTCAACTGTTAGCAAGGGATATAATTGATCCAGTTACACTTAAAGCCATGCGTCAAGTTGAAAGGCATGAATTTGTACCAGAATCTATGAAGAAATATGCGTATAGAGATAGTCCTTTATCTATTGGCCATAATCAAACTATTTCTCAACCCTATATTGTTGCTTATATGACCCAAGAAATTAAATTGAAGCCTGAACATCGTGTTCTTGAAATTGGTACAGGTTCAGGATATCAAGCCGCAGTATTAGCAACTATAGTAGATTCTGTTTATACTATAGAAATAGTTGAACCATTAGGACTTATTGCTGATAAGCGATTAAAACGATTGGGCTATAAAAACGTTGTGACTAAAATAGGAGATGGTTATCACGGTTGGCCTGATAAAGCTCCTTTTGATGCCATTATAGTAACTGCTGCAGTAAATGTAATTCCACCGGCATTAACAGATCAATTGGCCGAAGGTGGAAGGATGATCATACCAGTTGGGCAAACGAGATATTATCGTAATCTGGTTCTCGTTACCAGAAAGAATGGAAAAATAAGAACCAGAAAAAAAATTCCTGTTGCATTTGTACCGTTTACCAGGAATAAAGAATAAGACGGAAATAAATTTCCTGACTGATTTCTATTCTTTTGAAATGAATCCAGTTTTATCATGTGAAAAAGGTTGTTTCCATAGGAGTATTCACCGCCACTGCCATAGTAGTGGCAAATATGATTGGTGCTGGGATCTTCACCAGTTTAGGGTTTCAGTTGATAGAAACTATAAACACTTGGTCAATCCTAATTTTATGGTTATTTGGTGCATTAATGGCAATATGTGGTGCTTTAAGCTATGCTGAACTTGGAACTCACTGGATGCGATCTGGAGGAGAGTACCATTTTCTTTCAAAAGCTTTTCATCCAATGCTGGGTTATCTATCAGGATGGGTTTCTCTTACTATTGGTTTCTCAGCGCCAGTAGCATTGTCTGCAATGGCTTTAGGTGAGTACGTTGCTCCCTATCTTAATATTTCAGGAACGGGATTAGCTGTCTTCACTATTTTGACCATCAGTTTTATACATTCTATAAGTATTAAAAGGAGTAGTCTTCTACAAAATTTAAGTACATCGCTCAAGGTAATCCTGATTTTATTGTTTGTCTATATGGGTTTAACACAAACTCCGGAAGCATCTGCATTATTATGGGATCATAGTTGGAAAGAGGAAATAATTCTACCAGCTTTTGCGGTATCTTTCGTTTATGTGACATTTTCCTATTCAGGATGGAATGCCGCTGCCTATATTCTGGATGAAATTAAAGAAGCACGAATAAATTTGCCAAGGGCACTCCTGTTTGGTACCATTATAGTGAGCGTATTTTACTTATACTATTAAACTATGTATTTTTATTACAAAATCCGTTGGAAGCTATTCAAGGCGAATTGGAAATAGGGCAAATCACAGCAATTTCTATTTTTGGATCAAAAGGAGGGGAGCTCATTAGTTTTGGAATTGCTTTAATGCTGATATCAAGCATAAGTGCCATGATTTGGGCAGGCCCAAGAGTAACACAAGTTATGGCCGAGGACCATAGACTATGGAAATGGTTTTCAAAAAAAACAACCAGCAGAGTACCACTTCGAGCCATTTGGCTACAAACAACTATAACACTTATATTGTTATTCACCGGATCTTTTGAACAGGTTATGATCTACAGTGGCTTTGTCCTACAACTATTCGCTGCTTTAGCAGTAACAGGCGTTTTTGTAATAAGACGTAAGGCTAAAACTAGCAACGGATTTAAAAGTCCTCTTTTTCCCATTCCACAAATTATCTTTCTCATTTTGAGTTTGTGGGTATTAATCTATTTGTTGATTGCGCGACCTCTTGAAACAGGATTGGGACTTTTAAACCTGCTAATTGGTCTTCTGGTGTTTAAACTAGATATGGTCTATAGAAAATCGTTACGGAAATAATTTTAGTTTAAATAACTCAACTTTATGTAAATATTTAATATAAATAACTGTACTATAATGTTTCACGTTATGAGTATTTTACCTAATTAGCATCACGTATATTTTTTACAAAAGTGGTGTTAGTAAAAATTTTCTTTTTACGGTTTTCCCGTAAATTTATTCTTACAATATTTCATAATTTTATGTATCCCTTTAAATTTATTAATAGCGTAAATTGGTAATAATTAGTCTGTATTAAGAATGTCTTAATTCTTGACCATTATTACAAAATAATATTGTATCACCAACCAAACCAATTAATTAGGAAAAATATTAATCCTATTTAATTGAATTAAAATTGAATAATATAAATGCATAAAGACTTTAAAGTCGAAATATTAAAAAGTAAGGAAAAAGATGGACTAGGATATACCTACAATTCCTTTAAAATAATCTCTAAACTACCCGAAATAGACGTTAGAAAATATTGTATGGAGGTTTTACTTCCTAGTTTTCATATTAATGAAATGCCTCATCCTCATGTTCATGAATTGATTGAATTTAAAAATAATACAAACTTAAATAATGATGAAATAGGAGATGTTTATTATTATGAAGTTCGTAAACTAGGTTCTCATTAAAATTCTGTACAAATAGAATATTAAAACTATACAGAAATTACTATAAATAAAATTACTAATATCCTGTTTTGGCGCTGTAAGTTGCAAACTCTTTGCTGCCTTGACTATCCCAATATTCCCAGGTAATCTTCGAATATCCTAAAGCGACTTCATCTACCAAATTACAATCAGGGTCGCAAACTGATTTTGTGCTTATACTGCTGATTGTAACATTGTTTAAAGTCACTTTATAGTATACTCTGCCATCATTGTGAACCATGTCCAATTCCAGTTCTGGAATGACTTGTCCTTTAGCACACATTTCTATTAATCTAGGCGTTGCTTTATCTAATTTTTTGGTAATAATAATATCGTGTAAAACAACAGAACTTCGTCTTCTTGACGTTCCAGTCATTGCTTGTTGTTGCCCCATGGATTGACTAATACTCTCAATAACGATCCAATCTTCATGTCCTCTTTCTGTAGATTCACCTTTAATATCTCCAATTTTAAGATAACCACTTTGAGCGAAGGCTATACCAACACAAAATAAGATCATAATACCTGATA
>RCNB010002084.1_pt1 | contig 12356 bp, 11 predicted proteins | sample 2041321 | NCBI WGS metagenome assembly RCNB01 (sample SAMN09708232, study PRJNA481090) | Marine sediment metagenome, whole genome shotgun sequencing project. | reverse complement strand
TAAAGCACTTTAAAGATAAGGAGGCGATAGGCGAATTGATTTAGCGCATTCTTGATCTGTTTTTAAACACCTATTCATTATATAGAGTTTATCATAAATAAAAACACGGGCCGAAGCCCGTAGTTTTCTCAAGAACTACTCAAATGAAAAAAATATGGGTTTGGTCAATTACGGCAGCTTTAGCCGGATTTCTTTTCGGCTTTGATACCGTTGTTATTTCCGGTGCTGACAAAACACTTCAAGCATTGTGGGATTCGTCCGATGTGTTTCATGGAGTAGTAGTAATAGGAATGGCCCTATGGGGCACTGTTATTGGCGCATTGTTAGGCGGTATCCCCGCAAATAAACTCGGCAGAAAGAATACCCTTATATGGATAGGTATCTTTTACACCATCTCGGCTTTGGGCTCTGCCATGTCAAGTGATCCCATAACGTTTGCCATTTTTAGATTTATTGGTGGATTGGGGGTAGGGGCTTCAACGATCGCAGCACCTGCTTACATTTCAGAGATTGCTCCTGCTAAAGATCGAGGCAAACTTGTTGGTTTATATCAGTTTAATATTGTCTTTGGTATCCTGATCGCCTTTTTTTCAAATTACCTATTAAATGGAATTGGGGAAAATGCCTGGCGTTGGATGGTAGGAGTTGAAGCGATCCCGGCAATTATTTATACCGTATTCGCATTGACAATTCCAAAAAGCCCCAGGTGGTTGTTGTCTAAACTCCGTTTTGATGAGGCTAAAGAAGTTTTAAAAGTTATAAATCCAGGCATGGATTCAGAACACATGATGCTGGAGATTAAAAAGGAAAGTGAAGGCACGATTCCAGGGGAAAACATTTTCTTATTGAAATATAGATTTCCATTGATATTGGCTTTTTGCATCGCCTTTTTTAATCAACTCTCGGGGATCAATGCGTTTCTTTATTATGCTCCGCGAATATTGGAAGAAGCTGGACTAGGTGCCAGTACGGCCCTATTGAGCAGTATTGGTATTGGGATAACCAATATGTTATTTACCCTGTTGGGAATATACCTGATTGACCGAATGGGGAGAAAACAATTAATGTATATCGGCTCTATTGGATATATTATAGCTCTATCTCTGGTTGCCTGTGCATTTTATTTAAACTGGGAAGGAATTTCCGTCGCATTCTTTTTATTCCTGTTCATAGCAGCCCATGCAATTGGACAAGGCACCGTAATTTGGGTGTTTATTTCCGAAATATTCCCTAATCATTTAAGAGGATACGGCCAAAGTTTTGGAAGTTCTGTGCATTGGATTCTTGCAGCTGTTGTGCCTTCATTAATTCCTATTCTCTTTGCTACCATAGGCCCCGGAATTGTATTTACATTTTTCGCATTTATGATGTTTTTACAGCTTCTTTTTGTGGCCTTTGTTATGCCTGAGACCAAAGGGGTGCCGCTGGAAGAATTAAGCAAGTCTCTTACAAGAACTAAAAAAGTTAAACCTGGGAGGGATTTCAAATAAGATTAATTGCACTGTATAAAAAAGAATTAGACAATGAACAGGATAACGAAGTGGTTGCCTAAATTTATTATCAGATTTCCACTATGATTCTTATCTTCCAGTAATTACTGTGCGTTAATGTCGTCTAAAGTAATTTCTTAAAATTCTTCTCACATCTGACGGATTAAAATTCAGTACTTTTAAAACTACTAAGAAGTAATTTATTTGAAAATGAGTGCCCTAACAAAATATTGGTTTTTAGAAGGTTTTGATTTGTTCCAAAAGCTTGGAAAACCTACCATGATGCATATGTGCTCTATCCTCGAAATGGAAAACCTGGATAAAGGTCAGGTAATAAAAATGAATAATAGAGATAACAAGAGTATTTTCTTTCTTAAGCAAGGAAGCGTAAAGATTATTGACTCCTCAAACGAGTTTGTAAAGTACATTGTCCGAAAGGGAAATATTTTTGGAGAATTGTCCTTATATGATAAAAAAGGGGACGCTGAAGAATGCGCGATAGCTTTGGAAGACTGCATAATATGCTATATTGAATCTGATATGATGGAGAATCTTATGGAAGAACATGAGACTTTGAAAAATGCGGTATTAAAAATTTATGGTATCCGAATAAAACGATTGGAAAGAAGACTCCGCGACCTGCTTTACAAAGATAGCACTACAAGAATTACTGAATTTATTACTTCCTATATTAACGAATTTGGCAAGGAGCAGGAAAGTCAATTGGTAGCTAAAAATTTATTATCACATAAAGATATTGCCAATCTTACCAATACGTCCAGACAAACAGTTAGCAATACAGTAAGTAATCTTAGAAAAATTGGACATATAGAGTATAGCACCCAATACATTTCCATTCCTAAAACAGTAAACTAATGAGAAATTTTTTCAGCAATCTTTTTAAAACTAAAAAAACAGATGAATTTGATGAGGTTCCTACTGGAGTTTGCCCTAATTGTTGGGGAGATCAGGAATACGGCAATATTATCCGTGAGAAATTTAAGGATGCCCAGATTGGAGTAAATAATAAAGAAAGTAAGTATGCTTTTATACAGGACTTTGTGGTCACCCATTTAGATGGAATAAAACTAAAAAGTGCCGTTCATGGCACAGATTGTCCTACTTGTAAAATATCATATAAAAAATAATCTAAATTCTAAACAATCATTAATGTCAAAACAACTATCAAAAATGACGGAACAACACTGTTCCAATCCTCCTGCCAAATATAACGATCTAAAAGTTTTATTCCTTAACTGCACCCTTAACAGAACACCGGTTCTTTCTCATACCGAAGCACTTATAGGTGTTGCTCAGCGAATTTTTGAATCAAATGGTGTAGCTACAAAAGTTATCAGACCAGTAGATTATGTGCTTCCTGCCGGACTGGGCCTGGATATGTCCAAAACCCCGGAATGGGAGAAAGATGACTGGCCCATGCTTCAAAAAGAAGTAGATGCCTGTGATATTCTTATTCTGTGTACTTCAGTCTGGTTGGGAGAAAAATCCTCGGTCTGTAACCGCGTATTGGAACGGATGTATGGATATACCCATTTGTTTAATGAAAAAGGACAATACAGAGATTATGGCAAGGTTGGCGCTACCTTGATTACCGGTAATGAGGATGGTGTTAAACACTGTGCCATGAATATACTTTTTTCACTTTCTCATATTGGCTATACCGTGCCTCCACAAGCGGATGCCGGTTGGATGGGTGAAGCAGGACCAGGACCTTCCTACAGGGACGAAGGTTCAGGAGGTCCCGAAAACGACTTTACCAATAGAAATACAACTTTCCTGGTATGGAATTGTTTGCATCTTGCACGGATGTTGAAAGACAATGGTGGCATCCCGGCACACGGTAACCAGCCAGATGAGTGGGCCGCAGGATGTAAGGCAGGATTTGATAGCCCTGAACATAAAAGATAATCCGGTAATGGAAAAGATGATGTATCTGCTGGCGCAATACCTTGCTGCCGCAGGAATAAGTTTTTTAGAGAAAAAGGATGATGACAGCCATAGCAATCTTGGCTTTTCAATCGAAAATAGCAGCATGTATTCAAGGCCGTTAAATGAGAACGGAGATACATTATCTGTAAGCTATAAAAAATTCACTTTGGAATGGAATTCAAATGATGTATCCACTTCACTGCGATTGGATGGTACGACCCATGCCGAAATTCTAAAATGGATTGAAAAGATGGCCACTAAGGCTGCTATTAAACTACCTTACGCTTATTCCTTTCATTATGATTTTCCCTATCAAATAAAAGATAATTTTGTCTTTAAACTTTTGGATTCTAATAGTCTTCGCGAATTGTTAAAACTGCGGGGGTTGGCTCAAATCGCTCTGGAAACTTTTTTACACGACGAAAACTTAAACTCGGAAATTCGGATATGGCCCCACCACTTTGACACCGGGGCTTATGCTATTTTCAATGATATGACAGGTGATGCAATTGGATTAGGCCTTGCTGTTCCTGATACTGTGTGCAGAGATCATTATTTATACATTAGTGGATACAAAGGACATGAGTTAATAGATACTTCAGGTTTTAAACCTTTATCTCTTGGATCCTGGGGTGTAAATGGATTTAATGGAGCAATCCTACCAGCCACAGAAATTGATAAGAATAAGGGTACTGCCTTTTTATCCGAGGCATTCTTCCAATATAAAAATTAAACCGATTAATTATGGCTTCTTCGCAAGACCTTATTTGGCATAAAGTACTGGATAATAAAACTGATTTACCGGAGGGCAGGGTAAAAACAGTGACTGCCAAACACAAAGGTATCTGTCTTACTCATTTCGAGGGAAAATTTTCTGCCTTAGACAACAAATGTCCGCATCAGGGTGGGCCTTTAGGTGAAGGCTCTATTGAAAATGGTCTGTTAAGATGTCCATGGCATGGCTGGGATTTTCACCCTTGCACCGGTTTACCTCCGGGCGGGTTTGATGATGGTGTGGAAGTCTATCCCACTAAGGAAGAAAATGAAGCCATATATGTGGGTTTGGTACAAGAGGAAGCGCACGAACCTACAGTTTCGGATGTCATGGTAGAAACTATGATAAATTGGGGAGTAACCAAAGTTTTTGGAATGGTTGGGCATTCAAACCTCGGATTTGCCGACGCCATGAAACGACAGGAGCAAAAAGGAAATCTAAATTTTTATGGGATTCGCCATGAAGGCGCTGCGGCCTTTGCAGTGTCTGCCTATGGTAAACTTACAGGAAAACCTGCAGCTTGTTTCACCATTGCAGGACCCGGAGCTACCAACTTATATACAGGCATGTGGGATGCCAAGGTGGACAGGGCTCCGTTTCTGGCACTTACCGGACAAGTAGCTACACAAGTTGTAGGTACAGGAAATTTTCAGGAAGTAGACCTGGTTCAGGCATTCAATTCAGTGGCTGAATTTAACCAGCGTGTTCAGGGAGATAGTAAGCATTCCGAATTAATGTCGCTTGCCATTAAACATGCCATCCTCAGAAGAGATGTTTCTCACCTGACCTTCCCGGATGAAATCCAGGACCAAAAGGCTAAATCTGGCACAAAAGCGCAGTTCCCTACCAACAGGATTACTCCTATGGAGATTGCCCCGCCAAAAGAGATGGTTAACAAGGCCATTGCCTTGATTGAAAATGCAAAACGTCCGCTTATTATATTAGGGCATGGTGCCCGGGCTCATAAAAAAGCAATTGTTGCATTCGCGGAAAATTTGAATGCTGCGGTAGTTACCACATTTAAAGGAAAAGGGCTGATTGCCGATAATCATCCTCTGGGATGCGGTGTTTTAGGGAGAAGCGGAACCCCCATCGCCTCATGGTTTATGAACGAAGCCGATCTGCTCCTGGTCTTTGGTGCTTCCTTCTCAAACCATACGGGAATTACTCCTAAGAAACCTACGATACAAGTGGATTTTGACCCACTGGCTCTAAGCAAATTTCATGAAGTAGATGTAGCCGTTTGGGGTGAAATTTCGAGGACTTTAGAAATCTTTACTACTGGTTTAGAAGGAAAAACAAATACTTTAGACCAGAGGTCAGAAATTGCACAACGATGGTCAATCTGGAAAACTGAAAAGAAAAAACGCTTATCAGAAACTTCCGAAAATGGACTAAGCTCTATCGCGGTATTCGAAATGATGAACAAATGGACTCCCAAGAATGCGGTCATGTGTGTTGATGTAGGGAACAATGCATACTCATTTGGACGCTATTTTGAACCAAAACAGCAAGATTTTTTAATGTCGGGATATTTGGGCTCCATTGGATTTGCACTGCCGGCATCCATAGGTGCCTGGGCTGCTGTTGGTAGTTCGAGGCCAGTGGTAGCAGTAGCAGGTGATGGCGGGCTTTGTCAGTATTTGGCAGAAATCACAACTTTAGTAAAATACAAAATGCCGGTGAAATTGATTGTCCTGAACAATCATGAACTTGGTAAAATTTCTAAAGAACAACGAGCAGGAGAATACGATGTATGGCAAACCTCTTTATCTAACCCGAATTTTTCAGAATATGCCATTTCCTGTGGTGCCTGGGGAAAACGTGTATCCAAAGAAGGGGATTTAGAACGGGCTATGAAGGAATTATTTGAACAACCCAATCCAGGTTTATTAGAGATTATTACAGATGTAAATCTGATATAGAAAAATTTCTTACTTAAAATATCTACAAATGCTTCAGTCATTTAGTATAATTTTCTCCATAGCTGCTCTATTCAGTTTAATAAATTACAAATGGTTAAAAATGCCAGCTACAATTGGACTAATGCTGATGAGCCTGGTTACTATGATTTTAATTACGTTGAGTAAAGGGATTTTCCCGGAATTCTATGACTTCTTTTGTGATATTGTAACTCAATCTGATTTCCGAACCTTATTATTAGATGGCATTTTAAGCTTTCTTCTTTTCGCGGGCGCAATGCATGTGAATATTGATGATTTAACTAAGGAGAAATGGTCTGTTCTTTTATTTGCTACCCTGGGGGTACTAATTTCCACTTTAGTAGTAGGTGGCCTTATTTTTGGTGCTGCACATTTAATGGGTCTTCAATTACCGATAATTTACGCCTTTCTTTTTGGCGCATTAATCTCCCCCACAGATCCTATTGCTGTATTGGCCATTCTTAAAAAAACAAAGATTGCTAAAAATCTTCAGATCAAGATTGAAGGTGAATCCCTCTTCAATGATGGCATTGGCGTTGTAGTTTTTGCAGGTATACTAATTTTTGCTGATATGGGAGGGCATCCTACAGAAAGTTCGTTGGGGGTTGAAATAGGAAAATTATTTCTGGAAGAAGCTGTTGGAGGGATACTCTTTGGTGCTTTATTAGGTTTTATTGGGTATACCTCTATTAAATCGGTAAAAGAAAATCCTCAATTGGCTGTAATGATTAGTCTGGCCATAGTAATGGGGGGATATGCAATTGCCTCCATAATTCATGTTTCAGGGCCATTGGCTATGGTGGTCTCCGGAATGTATATAGGGAATAAATTAAATATAGTTGCTAATAAGGGTCCGGCAAGAAAACTTATTAATGAAATATGGGAAGTATTGGACGATGTTTTCAACGGTATCTTATTTGTCCTTATAGGCTTAGCTATTCATCTCTTAAATTTTAGTCCAGGTTATCTTGCTTTGGGAATTCTGGCAATTGTTATTGTATTGTTAGCCAGGTTTATTTCTGTGCTTCTGCCTTACTCATTGTTAAAACACAAGGAAAGTAAACCTATAAAAACTGTTGCTATCTTAACATGGGGAGGATTACGAGGAGGGATTTCCATAGCATTGGCCTTAAGTTTGGGCAACAATACTTCTTCAGAATTAATACTTTATATTACGTATACCGTAGTATTATTTTCAATTATTGTTCAGGGACTCAGTATTGGTAAGTTAGTACAAAGGCTCTATAAATAAGATGTCACTCTTGGATAAAGAGATGATATGGTTGGCATTTGAATTTAATCAATTGATTTACCTTTCAAATTTAACCACAATATTAAAATTAATGCTAATGGAATAAAAAAACTACCAATTGCCAATGTTTCAAAATAACCATCAAACATTGAAAAACCTCGCCATACCGCTATCCCTTTGTAGAAGATAAGTATCTCAGTTATGACAAAACCAATCAAATAAAGGATATATGACATTTTCGATAAATATATCAATTTATAAAAGTCTAATAACAGAAATAATCCTATGCTCATCACACCTAAGAATGTCCAATGCAGATAACCAACGGTAAAGTCCAGATAGGTTGTTGCCAAATTCGCAAAATAGGGAAAAGAGGTTAATAGTTGGAGTATTATTTTGACACCTAACAATAAGGCAACAGTTTTTAACAGTTTGTATTGAAATCTGGAAAAGATGTCCGTTAATTTGATTCTTGATTTTACAACTATTTCCAGAAGTATTGCAAAAGATAAAATTTGGAACAAATGGCCTACTCCACCTAAAACATTAAAAATGATATTTGGTTTTGTCCAAAGGGTGGACAAGAAAAACGTAAGGAGAATACCTAGATTGATACTCCAAAAAAACCTCTTAAACATACCACTTGATATTATAACCTGATGTTGATCCAAAATATAAAAGAACAATCCCAGTAAAGCCATAATCATCCATCCATTATATTGAAAATGAAGATAAAAATAGATAGACATCCGATACCAAATAGATTCCTGCCCTAACCAAGCCATAATGGCCCCCAGCATCCAGGGACCAATACTTGAAAATACCATATACCATAATGCCGCATTAATGCATTTATAGTAATTGGTCGTGCGCAGCTCCCTGGGTACATTTTTCATTATGAACCAAGTGAACCAATAGGATGCGAACAGAAATAAGGTGGAAAATATTATGGAGAGCACTGCATAACCCCGAAAGGGGAAAGTCAGAAGCATTCCCACCAAGGTCAACTGTGTAAACCAAAAAATTGCACGGTATTCCTTGTACTTGTCAATTTTTTGGGCATAAATCTTGAAAATCAACGTAGTTAAAGCCAGATAAACCCACCCCAACAGGGCAATATGTGAATGTGCATGAACAATATAGTCATAGTTTATTGGAATTTTAATCGCATAAAATGACCTTAATAACACCCCCAAGGAGGCTGCCAGGAAAAAATATGCTAAAGCTATGTGGATGTGTTGCTTTAATTTAATCATTAACGAAGGTAGTTAGGTAAGCTAATCTAACTTTAAAAGGACTAACTGACAAATATCATGTTTTCAGTCCGCTTATTATTAGAAATTTGTAATGGCAAATTACGTTTGAATTTGATTCGCGTTTGTCATAAATTAAATTGTACCATGACAAATGTCCATTCGTTCCATATTCCCGTTATGGGAATAGGCTTTACCATAGACACTCCTTTAAAAGTTTCCCAATTTGGCATAAACTCCGTTGTTTCCTTAGTGGATGATATTCTCATTGAAAAATTGAGAAAAATGTATTGCGATAAATTCGGGCGACCCTATTCTGAGATTACCGAAAAAATAGATGATTTTAGGGCAAAAAGAATCACTTCCTATCTTAACCTTATCTATGATGAGAGCGTAAAAAAATTCGAAGAGCTAAAAAATGTTACTGCTGAATCAGCAACTGAAATCAAGAAATATTTTTCAATGTTGCCCGATACGTCCAGTTTGAAACAAGAGTTCAAGAATTTAACCAAAGACTCTTTTGATTTACAGGAAATCAAAACTTGGGTGATGGATAACCTCTGTATGGGCAGTATTGATGTTAATATTATGACCAAGGTTGATAAGGAAAATTATAGAAAAAAGGTGAAATTGCCCTCAGAATATAATGATGCGCATGCGGCACTAAGAGGTTATGCAAACAGTGTTCTAAATTCTTCCCTGATCCTTTCTGCCGGAATGAACCCTAGATTATATAGTTATTTGGAGCAGTTCGAAGATTTTTATCCCGATGAAAATGGAACGATTAAAAAGAAAATAGTCTTAAAAGTAAGTGATTTCCGGTCTGCTCTGATCCAAGGTAAATTCTTGGCAAAAAAAGGATTATGGGTATCGGAATATCGAATTGAATCCGGGCTTAATTGCGGCGGACATGCCTTTGCTACAGATGGTTATCTTATGGGTCCTATCCTAAATCAGTTTAAAGAAGAGAAAGAAGAATTGAGGCAATCGGTTTATGAGATTTTAGCAGGTGCCTTAGCCCATAAAAGCCGAGTGATTCCAAAAACGATCTTGCCGTTAAAAATGACAGCTCAAGGTGGCGTGGGAACCACAGAGGAACACAACTTTATTTTGAATCATTACAAGGTCGACTCTGTTGGTTGGGGAACGCCATTTCTTTTGGTGCCGGAAGCAACAACTGTTGACAAGTCGACCATCACAAAATTAGTCGAGGCCAAAGAAGATGATTTGTATCTCAGTAATATTTCACCCTTGGGCATTCCCTTTCATAGCTTAAAAGGAAATACTAAAGATTTGGAAAAATCGAAATTGATCGAAAAGGGAAGACCAGGAAGCCCTTGTCCGAAAAAATTTGTGGCGATGAACAAAGACTTTTTGGATACTGGCATCTGCACTGCATCGAGACAATACCAACATCTAAAAATAAAGGAGTTGGACGAGCAAGAACTATCTGCAGAGGACTATACATACTACTACAATAAGATAACCGAAAAATCCTGTACCTGTGTCGGACTGGGAACTTCTGCTCTGCTCGCTTATGGACTTGATACAAAAACCGAAGGCCAGGGGGTTTCGGTATGCCCGGGTCCTAATATGGCTTATTTTTCTAAAACCATGGAATTAAGTGAAATGATAGACCATATTTATGGAAAGACCAATGTGATAATAAGGAAGGATCGTCCCCACATGTTCATAAAAGAACTCCATATTTATTTGGATTATCTTGCAGCACGTATTGCCGAAAATCGCATTTCCACAACCGATAAGCAAAGGAAGTATTTGTTGACCTTTGCCAACAATTTAAAAGATGGAATACACTATTATCAGGAATTGTTCAACAGCCTAAAAGAAGAATTTCCAGGGTCCAAACAACAAATATTGGGACTATTAGAAGAGGGCAGTAAAACTTTAAACAGCTTAGTTCAAGAAATTGAAAGCTTGGAAAATAACCTGGCAACCCCGTAACTGGTTATTTATATTTGGCAACATAATCTGTAATATCAAGGCTCATAATTTTCTTATGGCTTGCCATAATGAAATAGAAGAAGGAATTCGCTTACAGGAATATTTCACATGGAGCCCTTTTAATAACTTTGAATTGGCTGATAGGTATTCTCAACGATTTAAATTAAACTATATAAATCATAATATGCCAGAGTGAATACGCAAAAGTCCCGCTTATTGATTTAAAGAATTTATTGATAAAAATGGTTGGTAATTAAGCAAAGGAAAAAAGGGAGCCGATATGGCTCCCTAATTAAATAATAATAATTATTATTGTATTTTCTTATTTTTCCTAGTTAGTGTATTTTCTAACCGCGTTCCAATTCGTTCTTTTACTCGCCTGGAAGGCAGAGAATAAGAAAGATCCTTTTGTTTTTGTACTTCTATTTGAATGTCTCATGTTTTGTTTTTTTTACATATTATGACATTAAGACGTAAAGACATTTAAAACGTTACACTTAATCTTCCAAATTATCACAATTTTAACAAATCCCTGAAAATACTGTAATATGGCTAAAGATGATGTTGTTTCAGCTTACGACACCTATTCCATACTAAACAACCAGCTGCCATCCTTTAACCATTTGTCGTCAATAATTTTAAGTGCCCCTGCTAAATCAAATGCCTTTAGGTAATTTTCTACCAGGTTATGAAAATGGAGATCATTTGCCGGCAGTGCCATACCTATCGGTTCTATATTCAATGGGCCTTCTAGTGTTACTAAATCTTTTCCCTGGTTGCGCATGATGGTAATTACACAAATTGGGTAATCTGCAACCATAGCATCTGCCTGGTCATTAAGTATCATGGCAATACCTTCATCATAATTGTTAACTGGAATAGCCTGTGCTTTGGGCATATATTTTTTAACAAAAGCCTCACTAGTAGATCCTTTTAAACAGGTTATTTTGTAAGCTTCATTATTGGCTTCTTCGGTCCCCTTCAATTTGGATAAGACGGATGATTTTGCAAGAATTGATTTGCCAGATATCGTATAAGGACCTGTAAACAGTGCTTTTACACTACGTTCGGACGTAACCGTCATTCCAGACATAACTGCATCTATTTTGCCAGCCTCCAATGCCGGTAAAAGCTCTGAAAATGGCATTATCACGGTAGTCAATTTCACGCCCATACCATTCGCTAATACCTTGGCAAGGTCTACTTCAAAGCCCATTAATTCGCCAGACTTAGATTTCATGTTGAAGGGTGGTTGATTCCCTGTTAGACCAATCCTGATTTCTCCGTTTTTAAGAATTTTAGTGAGTGTCTTCTGTCCATGGACCGGCATGACAAAAGCCATAAAAAATAGTAAAATAACAATTGTGTATTTTATTTTCATAGTTTCTTGTTTTAAGTTGATTACTGAAATTAATAAGTTGCTGGAAAAAGAAGGTCTTAGAGAAAAGAAGTAATGCGAAAATCGCCTCGCTCGCATTCTTCCAGTCTCACAGGCGCAATGGTGAACTCTTGATCTGGCTGAGCTTGAGCTATTTCATAGGCTGTCTGCAGCTCATTGTCCTGAAATCCTGGTTTTTCCCCTGTTTTCCGCAAGGCCGCCTCACTGATACAGATTACAAAATACCGACTGCGAGTTATCGCTTTAGTAATCTGCGTCTTCCATCTGCCAGGGGCAAGATGTTCCTTGTCGAACCAAACATGAAGTTTACGTTTTCTTAATCCAAGAAC
>RCNB010002083.1_pt1 | contig 12358 bp, 10 predicted proteins | sample 2041321 | NCBI WGS metagenome assembly RCNB01 (sample SAMN09708232, study PRJNA481090) | Marine sediment metagenome, whole genome shotgun sequencing project. | reverse complement strand
GGGTTTGCAAATATAAATAAATCTATATTGTTTGGGTAGTTAAAAATGGTCTTTTTTGATTAACAGTTTTTATTCTATAATATTGTTGTGAAGTCGTTTAAGTTATGATCTTAGTTCCGCTTATCTTCACCCCATAACAACTTTTCACGAAGTGTTTTTAAGAATGTTTGATCATGTAGCTGTATGGTCTTAATCGTAAATGGAGCCTTTTCAATAAACACTTCCGTTTGGTTATCAATAACTGTAATTCTTGAGTCTAACGATATTAACGCTTGCTTTTCACGTCCCGAAATTTTTAGTTTTATGTGCGTTTCATCGGGTATTATTAACGGTCTTGCATTCAAATTATGAGGTGCAATAGGTGTAATTACAAAACTTTTTGCTTGCGGTATAATTACGGGGCCACCACAACTCAAAGAGTAGCCCGTAGATCCCGTCGGAGTAGAAACTATTAAACCATCGGCCCAATACGATGTCAGATATTCATCATCTAAATAGGTCTTTATGGTAATCATCGAAGTTGTATTTCGTCTCGCTACAGTTACTTCATTTAAGGCAAAATTAATTTCTTCGATATCCCTATTTTTCGAAGACGTTTTAATAGCGAGTAAAGAACGCTCCTTGATAGAAAAATTCTTCTCGACTAATGCTTTTACGGACTCTTTAATATTTTCTTTTTGGATGGTGGCTAAAAATCCTAAACGCCCCATATTTATTCCTAGTATTGGGATATTAAGGTTTCGCACGAAGGTTACAGCTCTTAAAAAAGTTCCATCACCCCCTAACGTGAGCATAATGTCGAAAGAAGTATCTAAATCTGAATAATCTTTAAAAGTCTTATATTTTTTCTTAGATTTTATCGAATCATAAAACCTTTTTTCTATAACTGCTTCAATATTATACGCTGATAAACTTTCAAGTAAAATTTGACTGTACTCTTGTGCTTCTTTTTTTATATAACCATAAACTGCTACTTTCATGCTTATATGTTTAGGTATTTTTGAAGATAATCAGATCGTTCTTTCAGACTATTTAAGAATTCATCTTCATGGGTACCTGTAATTACAGTATACTCATAACGCCTAAATGATTGAATAGTATTGTTTAAATCTATATCGTTTAATTTGATGGTGATTTCGGCAACTTCATTTTCTATAGATGATATAAAGGCTCCTAATAACTTGCCGTCGTTAGATTCAACAATTTGGGATATCTGGCTAAATGAATAATCTTTAATTGGCTTTGAGATCACTAAAATAGCGCCAGATTCACTCAAAAACGGTGTGTTGTTGAAAATATGTAAGATGTCAGTTAATTCGAAATAACCTACGTATTTTTTTTTCTCGTTAATTGCCGGGATGATCGTCGTATCATTGGCAGCAAATTCTTTCAATAATTCAAACCAATTCGTTTTTTCAAAAGAGAAGAAACTCTGATATAAATAACTAAAATCAGCAATCTTCTGATTGCTATTTTCAATAGTCTGCATATCAGATTCAGAAATTGAGCCCAAATAGACCTTGTTTTCTACCACTGGTAAATGCGTAAATGTGAGTTGTTCAAAAAGCTTTTGAGCTTTTCTTATGGTGTCATTTGGCGACAAGGCCTTAACATCTTTTGATATGTATTCTGACGTTTGCATATTAAATGCAAAATAACTAAAATAAACTTACAAATGCACTATTTTTGCCAATAGTAATCTAGCAGTAAAATATAATTTTGAATGACAAAATTAAGCGTTAATATAAATAAAATCGCCACGTTGCGTAATTCACGTGGAGGCGATACACCTAATTTGGTACAATCAGCAATTGATATTCAAGAATTTGGAGCACAAGGAATCACCATACATCCGAGGCCAGATGAACGACATATTAAATACCAAGATGCCTATGATTTAAAACCTGTTGTCAATACAGAGTATAATATTGAAGGAAATCCCATCAAAAAATTTGTTGATTTGGTATTGGCAATACAGCCTACTCAGGTTACATTAGTTCCTGATGCTGTTGACGCCATTACTTCAAATGCGGGTTGGGATACTAAAACACATCAATCTTTTTTGAGAGAAATAATAGCTGAATTTAAGCGTAATAATATCCGAACTTCAATTTTTATGGATGCCAATAGTTCGTTAATAGAAGAGGCAGCGAAAACAGGAGCAGACAGAATAGAATTATATACCGAAGATTTTGCAACACAATATGGATTAGGAAACAAAAAAGCGATTGAACCTTATATCACAAGCGCTCAATTGGCAACCGATTTAGGTTTAGGAATTAATGCTGGGCACGATCTGAGTTTAGATAATATACAATTTTTTGCGGAAAATATTCCTAACTTGTTAGAAGTCTCAATCGGTCATGCCTTGATTGCAGAATCATTGTATTTGGGTTTGCAAAATGTGATCAGTATGTATGTATATAGGTTAGGCGTAACAGCATAGAAAATGGAAAAGATTTTACATTCAAAAATACAAGGTGAAGGTGCTCCTTTATTAATTCTTCATGGGTTTTTAGGCATGGGTGACAACTGGAAAACCCTAGGCAATCGTTTCGCCGAGAATTATGAGGTACATTTAATTGATCAAAGAAATCATGGACGTAGCTTTCATTCCGATACATTTAATTATGAGGTATTGGTTGACGATCTATTGCGTTATATCAATCATCATAACTTAAAAAAAGTATTCTTACTGGGCCATTCTATGGGAGGTAAAACAGCAATGTTATTTGCGGCAAGTTATCCCGAAAAGGTTGAGAAATTATTAGTAGCCGATATTGGACCGAAGTTTTATCCGAATCATCATGAAGATATTCTAGAGGGTTTGCACGCAATTGATTTTGAAAATCAGTCTTCAAGGGCGGCAATAGAAGAAGTTCTAAAAGGTTATATTCCAGAGTTTGGTATACGACAGTTTTTGTTAAAGAATGTGTATCGAGTATCGAAAGACCAACTCGCTTTTCGTTTTAATTTGAAATCACTTAGTGATAATTATGACGAGGTTGGCGTTCAACTACCTTCACTTGCTCAGTTTGACGGTGAAACACGCTTTTTACGAGGCGAAAATTCTAGTTATATTGCAGAAAGTGATTTGACTTTGATTCATGTGCATTTTCCAAAAGCTGATGTTGTAACTGTCAAAAATGCAGGACATTGGTTACATGCAGAGAATCCTGATGACTTTTATGACTATGTTGTCAGCTTTTTAGAGAAATAACAATGTGGCATAATTATAGTCATTAAAAATCAAATAGAGATTTAAAATAAGAAATCCATAAACTATATTTATTATGAAAATTATATTAAAAGTGCTCTTGACAGCAATTGCGGTGGTCATTTTAGCAAAATTATTACCAGGAATTCAAGTAGATGGGTATACCTCTGCCATTTATGTGGCTATTGTATTAGGGTTATTACGAATTTTCGTTAGGCCTCTCATTATATTATTTACTTTACCAATTACAATTATAACCTTGGGATTGTTTCTATTTGTCATTAATGCCATTATTATTTTATTGGCAGATAAGCTGGTAGATGGTTTTACTGTTTCTGGATTTGGGTATGCTTTACTTTTTAGTTTACTGTTGTCATTTTTCCAGTCTATCTTATTTTCCTTTTTAAATGAGAAAAAACAATAATAGAATAGAACGCTATTTGTAATAAATTTATTAATTTTGCGCTCTCAAAAGTTGGCAGTAATCAGCACATTATAAAGAAAATAAGTAGAAATGAATATTACTAAAGAAAATATTGACGCATTAAACGCTGTTGTAAAAATTGATATTACTCAAGACGATTATCAAAGTAAGGTAAGTGAAATTTTACAAGATTATCGTAAAAAAGCAAACATTCCAGGTTTTAGAAAAGGCCATGTACCAATGAGTTTGGTGAAGAAGCAATATGAAAAACCTGTATTGATTGATGAAGTAAACAAATTATTACAAGATTCGTTGAGTAAATTTCTAGTAGAAGAGAAATTAGATATTTTAGGGAATCCATTACCGAAGATACAAGAAGATTTTTCTTGGGAAGCTGATCAATTTTCTTTTGAATTTGAGCTAGGTTTAAGTCCTGATTTTAAAGTGAATTTACAGCCAAAAAAAGCAATAACTCAGTATAAAGTCGTCGCTGACAAAAAAATGTTAGACGATCAAGTCGCTAATATTCAAGACCGTTACGGTAAGATGATCGCTCAAGAGGCGGTTGTAGAAGGTGCAAATATTACTGGTACTTTTGTAAATGCCGAAAAGGAAATTGAAAAGAAAACGACCTTTAAGTTAGATGTTATAAAAGGGAAATCAAATCAAAAGAAATTTTTAGGGACTAAAGCAGGAGATGTGATTTCATTAAAATCAAAAGGATTATTTAACGATGATCATTTGTTGCAGACGCATTTAGGTGTTCCTCATGATGACGCTCATGGATTAGCCGTAGAAGTACAATTTACGGTAGAAGAAACTTCGACTACTGAGCCTGCAACCTTAGATCAAGAATTATTTGACAAATTATTTGGAAAGGATGTTGTAAAAAATAAGAAGGACTTTTTGGCACGTTTAAAAGAAGATGCTGAAAAGCAATTTGAACAGCAATCAGACCAGCAGTTATTAAATGCAGTTACGGAGAGTTTAATTGAAAACACAACCTTTGATTTACCTGCTGAATTTTTACAAAAGTGGTTAGCTGTTGGTGGTGAAAAAGAGTTGACTGAAGAGGAAGCTTCAGCAGAATATAATCGTTCAGAAAAAGGGCTACGTTATCAGTTAATAGAAGGTAAAATTAGCAAAGAGAATAACTTGCAAGTTACCTTTGATGAGTTAAAAGAGTTCGCCAAAGGATTTATAAAAGGTCAAATGGCGCAATTTGGTAATGCGAATCCAGAAGAGAAAGAATTAGATGAAATTGCAACAAGAATACTCGGTAATCAAGATGAAGTAAAACGTTTATCTGAGCAATTGATGAGTCAAAAATTATTAACTTTTTATAAAGAAAATGTAAAATTAAAGACGAAAGAGATTTCGTTTGATAATTTTGTAAAAGAAGTTTATAAATAAAAAGATTACTTCATGCTGTGTCGACTTCTCTCAGGAGTATTCAGCATATTTAAAAAATAAAAAAAACCGCTCTAATAATTTAGAGCGGTTTTTTGCGTTTAATTTCAAGACCTTTTATTTTAATGCAAAAGGCTTATATTTGATACTCTATTGAAACCTACATGATATGAAGCAATTTTCACTCATAATTTTTATACTATTCATCAATTTGACTCTTTATGGGCAAACAGAAACGACATGTACACAAATCGTAAGTGGTGAAGTAAGAGATGGCATATCTACAGACGTATTGGTTGGTGCTGAAGTCATTTTGACTGATGGTTCTGGTACTATTGTAGAAACACAAACCATCAAAGAAGATGGCGCTTTTTCTTTTACTATTAAATGTGAAACTGAGTATAAAATTGAAGGTATTCAAGAAGATTATACGGCTGAATCAAAGTCATTTTCTACAACCAATGAAGATAAAAGAGAGTTGAAATTAATTATTTTACTCGATAAAGGAAATATCGATTTTGTCACGGATGGACAGGCAAATGCCAAGGCTATAGATACCATCGCTAAAGCAGAAGTAGTTATCGCTGAAGTCAAGCCTGAGATTGTTGTTGAGGAGATAGAACAACCAGTGGTTGAATCAAAAGATGTTTTGCCGAAAGCGGTTCCAAAAGTAGTTCCGAAAAAAGTTATAAGAAATTCAACGGATGGTGGTGCTGTTAATATATCCCCTATATATTTCGATTACGAATCTTCATGGTTGAATCAAAAAGCTAAAAAGGATTTAACAAAAGTAATTGATATGATGAAGCAATATCCTCAAATGGTAGTGAAATGTGCGGGATATACCGATGCTAAAGGCACGATTGAATACAATCAGTGGATGTCTGATAGACGTGCGAAAAGAGTTATAGATTATATCTTAGAAAGTGGAATTAGTGCTTCTAGAATATCAGGTAAAGGTTTTGGAGAAACACAATTGATAAATGATTGTACCAACGAGAAAGAATGTACAGATAAAGAACGCGCAATCAATCGTAGAACTGAGTTTGTAATTGTAAAAATGTAAAGCAACCAAATAATACATACTTTCTATTTTGGTATGGCATTTGCTTATTATATAGAAAAACAACCCATGAACCGATTATTTCCCCTACTTATATTGCTATTTAATGGCATGGTGTCTTCTGCTCAAATTGAACGTGCTGATTCTATTATGGCGGCGAAATATAGTATCAAAAGTATTGACGCTAATTCAAAGTATTCTGACTTTGGGGCTACATTTATGGGTGAAAAAATTGTGTTTTCTTCGAGCAGAAAAAAACCGGGAATCAATAATAGAGTTTGGAGAGGTAATAAGCAACCTTTTTTAGATTTGTACATTGGTGATTTAACTTCAAGCGGTGAAATTGAAAACGTGAAACCTTTTTCTGAAAAGGTTAATACAAAATATCATGACGCCTTCGTGAGCTTCTCAAGTGACTTGAAGCAAGTGTATTTTACATCGAATGATAAGGTCAATAAAAGAATTAAATCGAAGAGTGTTAAGATCTTTAAAGCGACTATTGCAGCAAATGGTGAATGGACGAAACTAGAAAACCTACCCTTTAATAGTGATGGCCATGATGCTGGTCATCCTTTTATTAGTAAAGATGGTAACCGTATTTACTTTGTATCAGATATGCCCGGTACACTCGGTGATAAAGATATTTTTTATGTAGAAATAAAAAATGGCTATTACGGAAAGCCGATGAATTTAGGACCAACAATAAACTCTCCGTACAAAGAATACACGCCCTATATAGATGGTGATTTGATCTATTTTTCTTCCGATAGAAAAGGAGGTCAAGGAGGCTTAGATATTTATGTTACCAAATTAGATGGCTCCATACCAAAACCAATAAATTTAGGAGCTACCATCAACAGTAAAGGGGATGATTTCTCATTCATTATTAATAGCGAGAAATTGCAAGGGTATTTTTCATCGAATCGAGCAGGTGGTGAAGGCGACGATGATATTTACACATTTGTACAAAAAACAACCATTACGCTATGTGACCAGGCGGTTGCTGGTGTTGTAAAAGATAAATTAACAGGGTTACCCTTAAAAAATGCTTTGGTTAGCTTACTAGATAATCAAGGTACTAAAATTAGAACAGTATCTACTTTGTCAGATGGTGCTTTTTATTTCGGATTAGACTGTGCCTTAGATTATGGAGTGGAGGTTTCAAAAGTGGGGTTTTTCCCAACAAATACTGCATTGAGAACATCAAATGCAAACGGATTTGAAAATGAACTAGAAATATTACTAGATGAACAAGAATTCATTGACAGAAATGGAGTAGAATTCTTGAATGTAGATAATATTGAATTCGAATTGAATAAAGCCGATATCAAAGAAGAATCTGAAAAGGCCTTGAGTAAAGTGGTCCGTTTAATGAATAAATATCCGAATATGGTCATTGATTTTGGTGCACATACAGATGCCAGAGGTCCGGATGCACTCAATTTAATGTTATCTATACGAAGAGCTCAAGCTACCGTTGATTATTTAATTGGCCAAGGTATAAACCCTGTAAGAATTACCGGACAAGGATTTGGTGAAAAGAAATTATTAAATGAGTGCGCTAATAATGTTAAGTGTACCGAATTACAACATAAAGAAAATAAGCGAACAGAATTTATAATTGTTAAAAAAGAATAAGCAAATAACCATAACAAACATAAAAAAGTGCTCTTTTGAGTGCTTTTTTTTATGGTATAAACATTAGTTTCAATAAAATATGTAATTTTGCACATCAATAGAAAATAAAGGCTTAAAATGGGCATGAAGTATAGAGAATATAAAGGCTTAGACCTTCCGAAAGTGGCAGATGAAACACTACAGTTTTGGGAAGAAAATGATATTTTCAATAAGAGTATCACATCTCGAGATGAAAATAAACCTTTTATATTTTTCGAAGGACCGCCTTCCGCAAATGGATTGCCTGGTATTCATCACGTAATGGGCCGAGCCATTAAAGATATTTTTTGCCGCTATAAAACTTTACAAGGCTATCAGGTAAAACGGAAAGCGGGATGGGATACCCATGGTTTACCAATTGAATTGGGTGTAGAAAAAGAATTGGGTATTACCAAAGAGGATATCGGTACCAAGATTTCTGTAGAAGCATATAACGAAGCTTGTAAAAAGGCCGTGATGCGTTATACCGATGTGTGGGAAGAATTGACAAGAAAAATGGGGCATTGGGTTGACATGAAAGATCCATATATTACCTATAAACCTAAATATATTGAATCAGTTTGGTGGTTATTAAAACAAATTTACAATAAGAATTTATTGTACAAAGGCTATACGATTCAGCCATATTCACCAAAGGCTGGTACAGGATTGAGCTCACATGAGTTGAACCAACCAGGCACTTATCAGGATGTTACTGATACAACAGTCGTGGCTCAATTTAAGGCATTAGAGCATACGCTACCTGATTTTTTACAAAACGAAGGCACAATTTTTTTCTTGGCTTGGACGACAACGCCATGGACCTTACCAAGTAATACCGCACTTACCGTAGGTAATAAAATTGAGTATGTATTGGTAGAAACCTATAACCAATACACGTTTAAACCGATGCATGTTATTTTGGCAAAGAAACTTGTCGGAAAGCAATTTGCTGGCAAATACAACCAAGTCGAAAAGAAAGCGGATTTACTCGCCTATAATTCGGGAGATAAAGCGATTCCATTTTATGTGGTAAAAGAATTTAAGGGTGCAGACCTTGTCGGAATAAAATACGAGCAATTATTAAACTACGCCTTACCTAATGACCATGCAGAAAATGCTTTTAGAGTTATTGCGGGTGATTTTGTAACGACGGAAGACGGTACAGGTATAGTACATACAGCGCCTACTTTTGGGGCAGATGATGCATTAGTTGCGAAACAGGCAACACCAGAAATACCGCCGTTATTGGTAAAAGACGCGAATGATAATTTGGTGCCTTTAGTTGATTTACAAGGTAAATTTCGACCAGAATTGGGAGAACTAGGGGGTAAATACGTTAAGAATGAGTATTACGCTGATGGTGAAGCTCCAGAACGATCTGTTGACGTAGAACTAGCAATCAAATTAAAAATAGAAAATAAAGCTTTCAAGGTAGAAAAATACAAGCATAGTTATCCAAATTGCTGGCGTACTGATAAGCCAATTTTGTATTATCCATTAGATTCATGGTTCATCAAAGTGTCTGAGAAGAGAGACAGAATGTTCGATTTGAATGAAACGATTAACTGGAAACCAAAATCGACGGGAGAAGGGCGTTTTGGTAATTGGCTAAAAAATGCCAATGACTGGAACTTATCGCGTTCTCGTTTTTGGGGTATTCCATTGCCTATCTGGAGAACAGAAGACGGTAAAGAAGAACTAATAATTGGTTCTGTGGAGGAACTAAAGAATGAAATGGAACGTTCGGTGCAGGCAGGATTTATGCATGAGGCTATTTTTAATGATTTCGAAGTTGGTAATATGACCGAAGAAAATTATGATAAAATAGACCTTCATAAAAATATTGTCGACCAAGTTGTACTGGTATCTGCTTCCGGTAAGCCAATGAAACGCGAATCTGATTTGATTGATGTATGGTTCGATTCTGGCTCCATGCCATACGCCCAATGGCATTATCCATTTGAAAATAAAGAATTGATCGATCAAAATAAGTTTTTTCCTGCCGATTTTATTGCTGAAGGGGTAGATCAAACCAGGGGTTGGTTTTATACACAACATGCCATTGCAACGTTGGTTTTTGATTCTATTGCTTATAAAAATGTAGTTTCAAATGGATTGGTATTAGACAAAGAAGGAAAAAAAATGTCTAAACGACTGGGCAACGCGGTAGATCCGTTTAAAACAATGTCGACATATGGTCCTGACGCGACCCGATGGTATATGATCTCTAATGCAAATCCTTGGGATAACTTAAAGTTTGATATCGCAGGCATTGATGAAGTTAGACGTAAGTTTTTTGGAACATTATATAATACGTATTCGTTCTTTACCTTATATGCCAATATTGATAATTTTACATATGCTGAGGCCGATATTGCAAATGATGAACGCCCAGAAATTGATCGCTGGATACTTTCTGAGCTCAATACACTGATCAAAAATGTAGGATCGTTTTATGATGACTATGAGCCGACGAAAGTAGCAAGAGCCATTCAATATTTTGTAACAGAAAACTTGAGTAACTGGTTTGTGCGCTTAAGCAGAAGACGTTTTTGGAAAGGAGAATATGGCTTCGATAAAATTTCTGCATACCAAACATTGTACACCTGTATGTTAACTGTGGCGAAGTTAGGGTCGCCCATAGCTCCGTTTTTTATGGATCAATTGTACAAAGACCTAACCAATGGTACTGCCCACGAAGCCGTCGAATCTGTACATTTATCAACATTTCCTGTATACGAAAAAGCGCTGCAAGACGTTTCATTAGAACGTAAAATGCAAAAGGCGCAGTCAATTTCGTCTATGGTATTGTCATTACGAAAGAAAGAAATGATCAAAGTGCGACAGCCTTTACAACGCATAATGATACCCGTATTGGATGCACAAGACAGAGAAGATATTCAAGCTGTTGCAAACCTAATCATGGCCGAGGTTAATGTAAAAGAGATTGAGTTAATAGATGACGCTTCAGGTATTTTAGTAAAAAATATCAAGCCTAATTTTAAGATTTTAGGACCTAAATTTGGTGCTGATATGCGTTTAGTCGCTGCAGAGGTTCAGAAGTTAGAGCAAAAAGATATTAACAAAATAGAAAAAGAGGGTTATTTAAGTATTGTAATTAATAATGAAAATATTAAATTGTCCCTTGATGAGGTAGAAATATCTTCACAAGATATAGAAGGTTGGTTAGTCGCGAATCAGGGCAATTTAACAGTCGCTTTAGACGTTCATATATCTGAAAATTTACGTAAAGAAGGTATCGCGAGAGAATTAGTCAATAGAATACAGAACTTAAGAAAAGAAACCGGATTAGAAGTGACGGATAAGATTAAATTAAGTGTTAAAAAAGACGGAATTATCGACGATGCCGTCCGTGTAAACGAAGAATATATTAAAAACGAAACGTTAACCAATGAATTAGTGTTAATTGATGAGATTAAAAACGGTATAGAAATTGCCTTTGACGATGTCAAAACCGAACTATTAATCGAAAAAAATTAAAAAGTTATGATTGAAAATACAACAAGATACTCTGATGCAGATCTACTGGAGTTTAGAGCAATAATTGAAGCTAAAATAAGTAAGGCTGAAGAAGATTTGGCTTTATTAAGAAGTTCATATATGAACAATGGTAATAACGGTACTGAAGATACTTCACCTACGTTTAAGGCTTTCGAAGAAGGTTCTGAAACCATGTCGAAAGAAGCAAATGTACAGTTAGCCATTCGTCAAGAAAAATTTATTCGCGATTTAAAGAATGCGAATCTTCGTATCGAAAATAAGACATATGGTGTTTGTAGAGTAACAGGCAAGCTGATACAAAAAGAACGCTTAAAATTGGTTCCGCATGCCACGCTAAGTATTGAAGCGAAAATGCGCCAATAATAACTACAAGCTTCCAACTAGGAAGCTTTTTTTCTAATTGATTTTTTTGAAACGAAATAGTTACATCGTATTTGTTTTAATATCATTACGCGTTTTTTCTCAAGACTTTGATCAGAAATCAATACTTACTGCTTCAAAATCAGTATTGATAGAACTTGCTTCTATAGAAAATATAGAGTTGAGTATGAATGAAAGTTCTGAAAAAATTGAGGTTATGTATCGAAATACTGATGCTCAAAATAAACCAATAATTAGCGATGACGGTATTACAGTACACATCGCTGTCGCTAAAAATGCATATGCATTAGAAGGAACTGAAAAAAATAAATACAGAGCTGGGCAGCCTTTATATCCTAGTTATATGATTAGTATTCCGAAAAATATGAACGTGCAATTATTCTATGATAAGGGTAATTTTAGAATGACGAATTTTGAAGGCGCTTTAGATATACATTTAAATTCAGGAGTAGTTGATATCAATGAGTTTAAAGGAGCCGTAAGCGTTGAGTCATTTTCTGGAATGATAAATTGTAGTCTGAGTGCAGCACGACTAGATGTCAATTCAAATAAAGGAAAATTAGTTTCTAATTTAAAAGATAAGAGACTCATAAAAACACAAAATTCTCTTAAAGGAATTTTTAACAATGCTAAGAATGTGTTAAAGATCAACACGATTCATGCAAAAGTAAACCTGAAATGG
>RCNB010002081.1_pt1 | contig 12358 bp, 8 predicted proteins | sample 2041321 | NCBI WGS metagenome assembly RCNB01 (sample SAMN09708232, study PRJNA481090) | Marine sediment metagenome, whole genome shotgun sequencing project. | reverse complement strand
TAGAGATCCTTACGATACGTTTAAGTGGATTATTACGAGGCAAAAACAATCTAAATTTAAGTTTACCGTACTGTTTTTAATTGGCGATTATTCAACTTACGATAAAAACATAAACACCAATAAAAAGCACTTTGTTTCACTTATTAAATCGGTTGCAGATTATTGCGATGTTGGTATTAAAGCATCTTATTTTGCACTTGATGATATTTCAATTTTGAAAAAGGAAAAGCTAAAAATGGAATCGATTATCAATACCGACCTAAAGGCTATTAGACATTCGTTTTCTAAACTAAACCTACCAACTTCTTATCGTAATTTGGTTGAGCTCGAAATCAATCAAGATTTTACAATGGGTTATATAGATACCCTTGGTTTTAGAGCTGGCACATGTACACCATTTCAGTTTTACGATTTGGATTACGAGGTGCAAACACCATTGCAAATTAACCCCTATCATTGTTTAGATTTCGCTTTGCTTAAGTATAAATCAGAATTAGATAAAACAGAACATTTACAAAAGGTTATTGACGAGGTTAAAGCGGTTAACGGAACGTTTACCGCGGTATTTCATAATTATACATTTAGTGACTCAGACCGCTGGGAAGGTTACAGGTCGCTATTTAATATTATACTAGAATCAGCAGAATGAGAAACAAAATAAAGCATGTATTTTTTGATTTAGATCATACACTTTGGGATTTTGATAAAAATTCGGGATTAACTTTCGATAAGCTTTTCAAGCTAAATAATATTGACACAAAGCTTGACGATTTCTTAGCGGTTTATGAACCGATTAATCTTAACTATTGGAAACTATATAGAGAAGAAAAAATCACGAAATCAGAGCTACGCTATGGCAGATTAAAGGAAGCTTTTGATGTTATAAATGTGACTATAGAAGATCGCATGATTAATCATTTGTCCGAAGCTTATATTGAACATCTTACAACTTTTAATCACTTGTTTGATGGTGCTTTTACAATTTTAGAATATTTGCAGAACAAGTATGAGTTGCATATTATTACCAATGGTTTTGAAGAAGCTCAAGAGCGAAAAATGACGACTTCGAACATAAGAAGTTATTTTAAAACGATTACCAATTCAGAAATGGTAGGAGTGAAGAAACCAAACCCAAAGATTTTTAATTTTGCTTTAGACATAGCTAATGCGAATGTAGAAGAAAGTATTATGATAGGTGATAGTTTAGAAGCCGATATTGAAGGTGCTGATAATATCGGCATGGATACCATTCATTTTGACCATAAAGACCTCTATAGCACCCATAATTTCAAAAGAATTACTAACTTGAAAGCCATTGTAAATCATCTTTAAATAATAAAAATATGTTTAAGAAAACAATATGTATAGTTTCATTTATTCTTGTTAGTTTTTTTGGTGCTGCTCAAAAAGATATTAATAACTACAAGTATATTCTCGTAGCTAAGAAGTTCGATTTTTTAAAGGATGAAGATCAATATCAATTGAATTCTCTGACCAAGTTTTTATTCAACAAATATGGCTATCAAGCCTATTTTTTAGATGATGAGTTACCAGAAGATTTAAATAATGAAAGATGTTTAGCTTTGACTTCTTATGTTTCTGATAAAAAAGGAGGTATGTTTAAAACGAAAATAGAAATTGTTCTTAAAGATTGTTATGGGACTGTTGTTATGACCTCACAATTAGGGGAGTCACGATTAAAGGCGTACGATAGAGCTTATAATGAAGCCTTAAGAAATGCATTTAAGACCTATCAAAATGTAAATTATAATTATGTACCGTTGCAAAACACAAGTGCTGATAAGCAAGAAATTGAAGCTGTTTCTGTTAAAGAACTTGAGGTTGTTGGTGAAAAAAATATAGAGAAAATGACAATTGCAGCACCTGCTTTAATTGTAGGAGTTACAGAAAATAACATAGAAACTAATGAGGGAATCGTTAATTATAATAGTGAAAATATTTACTATGCACAAGCTATTGATAACGGATTTCAGGTGGTGAATTCTATGCCGAAAATAGTAATGATTTTATGGACTACAGCAGCTGAAAATGTGTACATTGTAAAAGGCAAAAGCGCCATAGTTTTTAAAGAAGATGGTCTTTGGTACTATTCTGAAAATGATGGAAAGCTTGGCGAAAAAAAATTAATACAGCTTAAGTTCTAATACAAAGTAATTATTTAGTAGCCATATTTCGCTTTCCAAAGCGATTTTAAATAAGTACGCTGCCCTTGCTCTCTCGCATTGTTACCTGGTTCGTAGAGTTTAGTGTTTTTTATTTCTTCTGGAAGAAATTCTTGTTCAGCAAAGTTGTTTTTATAACTGTGAGCGTATTTGTATTGGTCACCATAACCTAATTCTTTCATCAATTTTGTCGGAGCATTTCTTATAGAAAGTGGGACGGATAAATCTCCAGTTTCTTTAACTAATTGTTGCGCTTTGTTTATGGCCTCATAAGCGGCATTACTCTTTGGTGAACTGGCTAAATACGTCGTACATTGACTCAGTATAATACGAGATTCAGGATTACCAATAATCGAAACTGCCTGAAAGGAATTATTTGCAATAACCAACGCTGTAGGGTTAGCGTTGCCAATATCTTCACTTGCCAAAATAAGTAAGCGTCTGGCAATAAACTTTACATCTTCTCCGCCTTCAATCATTCGAGCTAAATAATAGACTGCTGCGTTTGGATCACTTCCACGAATCGATTTAATAAATGCCGAAATGATATCGTAATGCTGTTCACCCGTTTTATCATAACGTGCCGATTTGTTCTGAACTTGTTTAGTTACCAAATCATTGGTAATGATGATGGGGTCGTTTCCAAAAGAAGTCACTAGCAATTCAAAAATATTTAAGAGTTTTCTAGCATCGCCTCCAGAGAACCTTAATAAGGCTTCAGTTTCTTTTAACACAACATTCAATTTTGAAATTGCCGCGTCTTCTGTTAAAGCACGTTGTAATAGAGCTTCTAAATCAGCCTTGCTAAATGCATTTAAAGTATAGACTTGGCATCTAGAAAGTAGTGCTGAAATCACTTCAAAGCTAGGGTTTTCGGTAGTTGCACCAATTAAAGTAACCCAGCCCTTTTCAACAGCTTCTAAAAGTGAATCTTGTTGAGATTTACTAAAACGATGGATTTCATCAATAAACAGAATTGGGTTTTTTGCAGTAAACAAACCACCACTTTTTTTCGCTTTGTCTATAACCTCTCTGATGTCTTTAACGCCTGAATTGATAGCACTCAATTTAAAAAAAGGGCGCTCAGACTCATTAGCGATAATGTTAGCTAAGGTTGTTTTTCCAATTCCAGGAGGCCCCCAAAGGATAAGCGAAGGAAGGACTCCACTTTTAATCTGTTGATATAACATGCCGTCTTTTCCAACCAAATGTTGCTGACTTAAGTAGTCGTTTAAGGTTTTTGGACGTAGCCGCTCAGCTAAAGGAATATTCATGGTTTAAAATTACAAAATGCTAATGAAAATTATCAGACTTTTAGTAAACAGTTATGACAATATTTCATGATATCAGGTTTTGGTTATAAATTTGAAAGAAGAATCGTAAATTATAACATGTCCTCGCAACAATTCAAATATTCTAATAGCGTCATCTTATATCCTTTGATGATTGTCTTTACAATATGGCTGGTATTTTGGTATCAAGTGCGTGTGGATTATGGTATTAAAGCTTTTGGAATTAGACCTCAAAAGTTGGAAGGCTTATTGGGTATTTTTACGAGTCCATTTTTGCACGGTGATATAGATCATATTTATAATAATTCCATTCCACTCTTTGTATTGTCTTTGGCGCTCTTTTATTTTTATAAGAAGATAGCATGGAAAGTGATTTTGTACGGGGTGCTATTATCTGGTTTTTTAACATGGTTAATTGGCAATTCTGGAAATCACATAGGTGCAAGTGGTTTGATTTATGTATTGGTGAGTTTCATTTTCTTTAAAGGTATTTTCGCAAAGCATTATAGACTCATTGCGCTATCCTTAATGGTGATATTTTTATACGGCAGTATGATTTGGTATGTCTTCCCTATAAAAATGGGGATGTCTTGGGAAGGACATTTAAGTGGGTTAATCACAGGTCTTGTTTTTGCACTAGTCTTTAGAAAGCAAGTGGCTAAACCCGAACGCTATAAATGGGAACAACCAGGTTACAACGAGGAAGACGATCCATTTATGCGTCATTTTGATGAAGATGGAAATTTTATTGAATTTGATCCTGAAGCTGACCCAGAAATTGAATTTGAACCAGAATTGAATGATGGTCCGAAAATCAGATACATCTTTAAGAAAAGAGAGGACTAGCTTCGTTCTCTAAAAGATTTAGAAATACATGAGTTCTGAGAAAATTTAAACTGAAGACTGAGCGTGGTAACTTAAGAACGCTGTCTTACTACTTCATATAAAAATGCTCCACATGCTACAGAAACATTTAAAGATTCAATCTCCCCTAAAATAGGAAGCTTAGCTTGGTCATCCACCACTTTTAATACCGAAGGATTAATTCCTCTACCTTCAGAGCCCATAATTATGGCGCATGGTTCTTTAAAAGAGACCTCATACAAAAAGTCCGTAGCTTTTTCTGTTGCAGCAATAACTTTTATACCAGAGGCTTGCATATGGAAAACCGCATCTTTAATATGGTCTACCTTACAGATTGGCATTTTAAAAATAGCCCCAGCACTCGTTTTAATCGTGTCTCCGTTTATCGGTGCTCCACCTTTTTTCTGAATAATAATACCATTGACACCAGTACATTCAGCAGTTCTTACAATAGCTCCAAAATTTCTAACATCACTTAATTGATCCAATAAGAGAAATAATGGTGTTTTTCCAGATTCAATGACTTGCATCACTAAATCATCTATGTTATGAAATTCAATAGGAGAAATTTGAGCTACAGCACCTTGGTGATTTCCACGAGTTAATCTGTTTAATTTTTCAACAGGTACATAAGAAGAGTTAATACTTTCAGATCTTAATAAATGCTCAAGCTCATGGGATAATTCACCACGTAATCCTTTTTGAACAAAAACTTTATCTATAGTTTCACCAGATTTTATGGCTTCGATTATAGTACGAATTCCAAATATTGTAGTTGCTTTTTCCATTTATTTAGAGGTTCCTAAATCATTGATTAATTCTTCAGTGATTACGATTAGTATCAACCATTATCAGCTAAATGCCCATTATGGGTTTTCATTCGGTAAAGGTATAAAAAAACCATCCTGAAAATCGGATGGTTCTTTAAATATATTACAGAACTTAATTTAGTTTTAAATCACCTTTTTACGGATGATGTAAGCGTTAGACTATATTTTTACGAATAAATTCTGCTAGTCTGTTCTGAAAGATCTAAAGTTTTCGTAACCGTTTCACCTACTTTAATTCCCAGTATATTGTAAACGTCAACCTTGTCTATTATGAGGCGTGAGTTTAATTCGGTTTTAGCAGTTCTTGAAATTCGATAAATAGTCCTAGATAATAGTAGTAGAGGAGTGTAGTTCAAAGAAACAACCTCAATCACTGTCACTATTAAAGTATTTTTGTTTGGCAATCTATGGGCACTAGAGAATTTTGAGGATAAAAAATGCGCATGATTTATAGGATCTATGTTGGTTCAATCTGATGTTGCTGGTCCAAAACCAGAAGTGAGATCAAAGTCATAAACTCTAGATGAAATTAGAGAAGGGAAAGAAATAGCTACTGAGGAGAGTATCTAATAGAAGTACCGATATAAAATACTATAGTTTATAGCTTCGATAATTGCCCATATTACAAATACTGGGTTTCACTTTTAATACGGTAAGGGTATAAATAATAAAATCGTCTAAAATTAATTTAGACGATTTTACATTTAATTTATAGGGTACTATTTAATTATTATAGCCAGGGTTTGGTTCCAAATTTGAATTGGCATCTAACTCCCGTTGTGGAATAGGGAATACCAAAAAATCAGAGTCATAATTTAAACCATCTATAGATAATTTAAGACGTTTTAAATCGTGTAATGAATGACCTTCAAATGATAGCTCTCTTTTTCTTTCTTCTAAAATATCATCTAATACGACCCCAGTAATTGGATCTGCTAGAGATCTATTTCTTAAGGCATTGATTTCTGTTTCTGGTGCTAGGCCAATAGCAGTTCCCTCTCTAAAGTTACTTTCTGCTCGTATCAAGTGCATTTCTGCTATTCTTAACCATGGCACATTAGCAAATTGTGATTTCCATTTTGTAGTTAGTATTGTAGCATTCCCTTCATAGGTAAATGTTTCTCTATCATCAGTCCCAGAAAAAATAGTGAAAAATTGCGGCTGTACCACAACATCCCCTGTCAAAGAACGCCCACCAAAGTCTCTAGTAGACCAAAATGTATTGAAATCGTTAACGCCATCTTGTGTTGTTATTTGCCAAGCGAAAATATCTTCTTGTGAATCCGCATCATTATTAAAAGCTCCAGCAAAAGTAGATACTAGGCTATGACCGCTATTTTCCAACACATCATGAGCAGCATCTCTAGCTGATGCATAATTACCTTGTTGCAAATATAAACGGGCTAATACGGCCTGTGCAGCATATTTATCAGCAAATATATCATTAGACGGTGGTAATGCAGCATATGCCGCTGTTAAATCACTTATAGCTTGCGTATAAGTTTCTTCTAACGTATTTCTAACAGGTAATGTGATTTTACCAGCGTCAATAACACCCGTTAATATAATTGGAAGTCCTAATTGGCTGTTATTTCCAGCAGCCTCATACGGTAATGCATAGAATCTAGCCAATTCAAAATATAAACTACCTCTTAAAAATTTAGCTTCAGCTTCTAATGTCGAACGTGTAGTAGCATCTTCCACTAGAGCTAAATTATCCAATATAATATTGGTAAGGTTTATCCCTTCATAAGCGTTAATCCAGAATGCCTCAACCATGAAATTGGGTGCTGTCATTTGACGTCTGTTAAATTCTGCAGGATCGGCAAATGTGCCTAACCAATCTAAATCTCCGTCGTTTGCTAAAAGTTCTGATGCCAGTTGTGTTTGTCCAGAAAAAACTTCGTCTTGGCCAGCCAAATCATAAGCAGCAATAAGTATGTTTTGTAAATTATCACCATTCGATAAAACCACTTCTGGGGTTAAAAAATCTGCTGGAGCAACATCTAAATTGTCATCACAACTTGTAAATTGTAGTGCACATAGAATAAATAATACTTTAAAAATATATCTTGTTTTCATAATCTTTTTTTAAAAATCTACATTAATACCTAGAGTAAAAGTTTTTGCTGGTGGTGCTGAGTAAAAATCTATCCCAGCCCGTAATGAATTATTCGCATTCGTATCCGTTGTTGCTTCTGGATCCCAACCATCATAATTTGTTATGGTAAGCAAGTTAACTGCTGTAAAGTAAACTCTTATGCGGTCTAGTTTTATATTGTCGGTTACTGATTTAGGGAATGTATAACCAACACTTAAATTACGTAATCTAATTAAATCTGCTTCTTGTAAATATCGTGTTGATGTTTGTGTACCATTACCACCAAAAAATCGTGCTTCTGGAACGCTTGTAATATCCCCTGGTTGTTGCCAGCGGTTTAACTGATCTTTAGATTGGTTATCATAAAAATCCCCATTTGCAGATTGAAAACGACCACCATTATTATAAATAGAAGCACCCCATTGCCCTTGAAATGTAAAAGAAGCATCAAAGTTTCTATATCTAAACGTATTGGTCCAACCACCAGTAACTTCTGGGTACGGATTGCCGCTAATAACTCGGGAAGCTGAACCAAAGTTATTTGTTGTGCTACGGTCTCTTGTACCATCTGCTAATATAGTGTTGGTATAAAATAAAGCATCACCATTATCAACATCTACTCCTGCGTATTCTACTAAGTAAAACGAGGATACTGGTTCACCAACTCTGGCAATATTTTGACCATCAATGATATCCGCATTATCACCTCCTAATCGTAAGACTTGATTTTCGTTATTCGCTATATTAAAAGATGAACTCCAAGTAAAGTTTTCGTTGTCTATGATCGTCGCATTTATAGTGATTTCAAGACCTTTATTTTCCATGTCACCTGCATTAGTTAAAATAGAGGTCGCTCCATTAGTTGAAGGTATCGGGACATTTAACAGCAAATCTGTTGTTTGTTTGTTGTAATAATCTAAACTAACATTCAGTCTTCTGTCTAAGAACCCTAAATCTAAACCAAAATTGGATTGATTAGTTTCTTCCCAACCTAGGTTAGGATCTCCGATACTACCTATTTGTAAACCAGGATTTTGATTATAAGTTCTACCACCATCAATAGATGTTCTAGAACCGAAATTTGGGATATCAGCATTACCCGTTAATCCCCAACTTATTCTCGCCTTAAGATAAGGTAAAATAGAGTTGTCATTAAAAAAGTCTTCATTAGTTACTATCCAACCAGCAGAAGCGGAAGGAAAAGTACCGTATCTATTATCGGCACCAAAACGAGAAGATCCATCAACTCTTACACTTAGGTCTAAAAGGTACTTACCGTCGTAATTTAAATTTGTTCTACCAAAATAAGATAAAAAATTAAATTGTGTTATGTTAGAACCTCCACCAACAATTTCACCAGCACTATCTACGGTTTGTAAATCATCTGAAGCAAAGTTTTGACCTTCAACGAATCGTATTCTACTTTTAGTATCTTCAAAAGACATACCAACAACAGCATTAAAACTTAACTTCTCAAAAAAGGTATTATCATAGGTAAAGAAGTTATTAAGGACATAACGTTCGTCTGCAAACGAGTATGCATCTGCAAAGCCATTGGTAGAAGCAGATTCTGTTAAACTTCCAAAAAATCGGTCTTCAGTTTGGTTTGTGAAATCATATCCTAGTTCACTTCTAAACTTTAAGGATGGTATGATCTTATATTCACCAAAAACTTTTGCAAATGTTCTCCAGATATTTACTTTGTGGTCCGCATTAAATTCTTGGAACAAAAAGTTATAATACAAGGTTTGGTCATTAGGCGTAACTCCGTCCGCAGCGTAGGGTGCACTATATGGTACTTGTGCAATGGCTTGTAATGGTGTTGCAAAAGCATTATCGTTAGACAATCTTGATATTTGAGTTTTAGAGATTGCTAAGTTAGTACCCACAGTAAATTTATCTGTAACCTTATGGTCTAAGTTGACTCTTAAGTTATAGCGTTCTAAATTATTACCTCTAATAATTCCATCGGTTCTATTATAGGCTGTAGAAATATAATACTTTGTTTTATCGGTACCACCAGAAACATTTACACCTACATCTTGAACTGAGCCTTCAACTAAAGCTAAATCTTGCCAATCTACATCGACTTGTCCTTCTCGCCAATCCGCCTCATTCTCAGTAAAAAAGTTAAGTCTATTAAATGCGTCTTGTTCTGTAAACCCGGAGTTTAAATTAGCTTCAATAAAGAGCTCTACATATTCAGAGGTATTTAACCATTCTCTTGTGTTAGTGGCTTCACTCCAACCATAAGAAGAGTTAAAGGATACTTTAGTTTTGCCTTCCTTACCAGATTTTGTTGTGATTAATACAACACCGTTAGTTGCTCTAGAGCCATAAATTGCACTAGCTGAAGCATCTTTAAGAATTTGTATAGATTCGATATCACCCGGATTTAAACCAATTAATGGGTTTATTGGGGAATCATTTACATTATTATCAATATTGGTAACTGGAATTCCATCTATAACATATAAAGGCTCTTGAGATCCACTTACTGTAGAAACCCCACGTACTCTGACTCTTACTCCAGATTCTGCTTTACCATTAACTTGTGTGATTTGTACACCAGCTAATTTACCTACTAAAGTATTCTGAAAGTTAGAAACAGGTACTTCTTGAATATCTTTTGCAGTAACTGAAGCAATGTTACCATTAATTTTTTGTTTACTTGAAGAACCATAGCCTATTACAATTATTTCGTCTAGTGTGTTATCGTCTTCAAGTGAAACATCATAATTAGTTTTTGAACTTACTACAGTTAGATCGTAAGTCTTGAATCCAACATAACTAAAAGAAATGACATCATTTACACTTGCTTTTATAGTGTAGTTACCATCGAAATCTGTTTGTGTACCAGTGGTAGTGCCTTTAATTATTAAATTCACCCCTAGAAGTGGCAATCCAGATGCATCTGAAACATTACCTGTTATCGTTTTTTCTTGAGCAAATGAAATTTGCATAAGAAAAACTAGAAACAAAGTAAAAACTCCTTTTAATTTTATTACCATAATTATCTTTTTTGAATTTGTTACGCTAATAACATAAATAAAAGTTAAATAACAAAACTATTTAGGCGTTTTTACTTAACAAAGTGTTAAAATATATCAGATTATCAAAATAATGTATGAATTTTACTATAAAGTCATTTAGAATGTAGCCGTTAAACTAATATGAATTTTAGAATCGGATAATTTAAATTGTGTGTTTTCTGTTTTTCCACTAGAATAGTTGATTCGGAATAAGCCAGAGTTTGTAAGTAAGCCCAGACCAAACCCAAAACCAAAAAGCCTTTCTTTACTTTCTGTAAGTTGATTTTGAAAATAAGCAGCATCTACAACCGAATGCACATAAATACTATTGCTTAAGCGATAACGATATTCTGTATTAATGACTCCATAGAGATTCGCAACCAAACTATTTTCTTCGAACCCGCGAATGGAATTAATACCGCCAAAACGAAAGAGTTCGTTGTCTAAATAATCATCCGAATTCAATAGAGCACCATTTAGTCTTATATAAATACTGTTATTAGAATTGAGATTAAATATCTTAAAGGTGTTTAACCTAAAAATGCTTTGTTTTTGATTGCCAGAATCATTAGTTCTATCCCCAAATCCAGCAGATAAATCGAATTGAAAGTTTATTGGAAACAGCGGGTCGTAAAATTGAGACTTAGTATAATTATAGTTTAGGGTGTAATAATTAGACGTGTAATCATTTAAAGTTGCCGTGTCATTTTCAAGGAGGTTGGTTGAATTGGTCGACGTAATACCAGCTCCAACACGCTGTCGTGCATTAATCTGATAATTAATTTTAGCATACTGATTCGCATTTAAGAATGTCGAGTCTTTCCTGAAGATATTTAGGCCGACTTGCAGTCCAACCGGTGAGCCAAATAAATAGGGCAAATCAGCATCAACTCTAATCGTTTGTTGGTCAATCTCATCACTTTTATAGAATAGGTTTAGCGTTTCTCCAAAGTTTAAATTATTAATAAGTCTTAAATCTAGAAAACCGTCAAACTCAATTTTATTTGTGTCTTCGTTGGTGCCAAATCCCAGAAAACCGTCAAAATTGTTAGTTTTTGTTTTTTCTACATATAAATAGAGTGTGGTCGAATCTTTTGTAAATAAAACTTCAGGATCTTTAATCTTGCTGGCAAAACGCAAATCTTCCAATAATTCAACCTTTTCCTTAATCGCATTTAAGTTGAAGGATTTACCAGTTTTTAATTTGAGAAACCTTTTAATATAGGACTGGGGAAACTTTTCGTAACCCTTTACAATGATTTTATCAATTCGTCTTGGCTGATTGGTTACAATTTTCAAGTCTGCTGAAATCAATTGAGCATTCAACTTAGAAATATTAATCAGTTGCAAGGTTGAAAACGGATCACCTTGTTCGGCAATTTTAGCATTTAATTCATTTAAAGTCGATTCAAGTTGCGTTATGTCTAATATAAAGGATGTGTCGTCTTCAGTATGATCAATAAAATTTAATAATTCAGTATTAAAGTCTGTGCCGTAATTTATGAGAATCCTATTGATTTTATCGCCTAAGAACAATTCTGCCTTAAAAAGGGTATCCGTCTCTTTAGATATAGTTTTAATTGTAGTATCTATATAACCTTGTCTGGTAAGTTTTGTTTTTAAGGTGTAGATTTCCGTTTCTAGAGTCGTATAATTATCAAACCCCTTTTGATAGCCTAATGAATCTATGATTCTGGTTTTCTCAATTGTTTCGCCAATTACATTTAGTTTAATGGATTGTGCAGTAATTTGATTTGAAAAAATCAAAAGGAAAATAGGAAATGTAAAACGAATTAAGATTGACATTAAAATTAATAGAATATACGCTTATAATAACGTAAAAATAGACCTTTATGTATAGGTATAAAATGAATCTAAATATTTCTTTGTAAAATTAATCTATTACTGTTTGAATTATTAATATAAATTTCTACCTTTGCAGCCCTCAAAAGTGAGGGTTAATAAAATTTATATAGAAATATATGCCAACAATTTCACAATTAGTACGAAAAGGAAGAGCCAAAATAACCAAGAAGAGTAAATCGGCTGCTTTAGA
>RCNB010002080.1_pt1 | contig 12359 bp, 12 predicted proteins | sample 2041321 | NCBI WGS metagenome assembly RCNB01 (sample SAMN09708232, study PRJNA481090) | Marine sediment metagenome, whole genome shotgun sequencing project. | reverse complement strand
ATCTTTAAACTTTAAAACACCAAATATGGTATATGAAAATGCTGCTTAAATTTAATTTTAACCTGTAGCCATATTTCAGGACTAGACATGATTGGGCAACAGAGCTAACTTGAAACTATACGGCAAGTAATTTATTTTGATAAAAATAAAAACGGGGATGCTGAAAACCGATTAGAGTAAGCATAAAAAATAAATTCGATAGAAATGGACAAAACAATTGTAACACGACACAAAGTAGCGGACATTAATACATGGCTGAAAGGTCATGAAGAAAGGGTAAAACTATTTGCCCCTGCCGTTTCAAGCTTTAAAACGTTTCAGGATCAAGATGACCCCAAATCAGTGATTTTGGTTATGGAAGTAATAGATATGGAGAAACTTGGAGCCATCATGAATGATCCAAAAACCCAGCAGGCGAAGGATAGGCATACAGTTTTGGAACCGATTACAATGTCAATGGAAGTAGATTTATAGGAACAGTATCTTATCGCTACTGTAAATTTTCATGCGGACTTTAACCAGTTGTGTATCGTTGGAACAGTAGCACGATCGGACAACACAGTATATAAAAAATAGCAGTTAAGAACTAAGCTAAAAGTTTGGTTCTTTATCTGTTATATTTATTGTTAAACTGAAAAATAATAGCTTTTTATCCTGCTACTTTTCATATACATAAACGGTGTGCAAGCCGGAAAAACACCTGTAGCAATCATTAAACTATCGCATCATTAATAATGTACACTAATTCCAAAATAATGCGATTGACAATATTGATAACCGCTATTCTACTAACAACAATATCCAGTGGACAAACTTCCTTAAATGAAATCGACCTGAATTTCGGAAATTATAGCGTAGGATTTAAACACTATACTATTTCTGACAGCACAAGAACTTACAGTAGAATTTACGATTATAATAATCAAAAAATCCCAAGACCAATTCCGACAAGTATTTGGTTTCCTTCTCAACAAAATATAGATGGCAAAAAACAATTAAAAATTTTAGATTATCTAGAAATCTTAAAGGAAGAAGAAGAATGGGAAAACCTACCAAATGAACAAATTTTGAATTGGTTTTATTATGCCAATACACCTGATAATCAAGATCATCTTAAAGAAAAGTCAACAGCTTACCTCGGATTGGAATTTCCTGATGAAAAATTTCCTGTTATAGTCTACGCACCAAGTTATGAGGCTTCTTCAATAGAAAATTTTGCACTTTGTGAATATTTGGCTAGTCACGGATATATTGTAATATCAAGCCCAAGTCGAGGAACTGATACACGTTGGTTTAGTGATAATAATGCAAAGGAAATGGAAACTCAAGCCAGAGATGTAGAACTCTTAATAAAAAAGGTTTCAAAATTTTCAACTGCCAACTCTAATAAAATTGCAATTATCGGTTTCAGTTTTGGAGGTTTATCAAACGTAATTGCTCAAACACGAAATGACAAAATAAATGCAGTTGTTAGTCTTGATGGTACAGAAAGGTACCAATACAAGTTGTTAGAAAAATCACCATTTTTTGAACCAAACGAAATAGATGTTCCATACGTTCATATGGCTCAGAAAGATATACCTGAAGAAGTACTCAACGAAGACAATATTGATTCCGAACTAAATTCAAGATTCCAATTATACGATAGCATAACAAATAGTAATGCATATAGATTAAAATTTCATAATCTAACACATTCATATTTTAGCACACTTGGCGTTCTTTTCGAGCAAAGAGATCAAAGACAGGACAAAAACGATTCTGAAATTATGGAATCCTATAAATGGGTTTCAGTTTACACTTTAAACTTCTTAGACGCCTATTTAAAAAATGATGAAAGTGCATTAAAATTTATTGAAAACAATCCTCTCGATAATGGAATTAAAAAAGGTATTTTGACCAAACACACCAAAAAAGCTAATGGTCAAAATTTCACTTTCGAAGATTTTAATGAATTAGCCTTGAAACAAGACTACTATAATCTTTACGACTTATACGTTGAAACAAAAAAAAAGAACCCTATGATGGAAATCCCAGAAGGCAATCTTAATAAACTTGGACTACAACTCGTTTTCAATACAAATTCATCGAAACAAGGAATAAATGTTTTTTTGTTGGCTACAAAACTTTATCCAAATTCTGCAAATCTTTTTGATAGTTTGGCGGAGGCGTATTTATTTATGGGTAAGAAGGAAAAAGCAATAAAGAATTTTGAAAAATCATTGAAACTAAATTCACAAAATCAAAATGCGATTGACGGATTAAAACAACTTAGGGAATAAATCTAGCAGGCAACAAGGTATATAAAACATAGCTATTAAAGGCTTTCAAAGAGGTTTGTTTATATCTGCTAAGACCGCCAAATTTTCACAATCAGATATTACAATAATAATTTCAGGCTTTAAGAATTTTAAAATTTAATAAAAATGTCATATCTATTAAATCTGCCTTAAATATGCACATCATTAATCGGGTTGTATTTATATTATAAAAATGTACTTACTTAGATCCAACTCTGATTAACATTAAATAAGATGTTTTACTAAATCCTCTGTCCGTTCACAACACAGTTGCTCCATTACTTGTTGAAATTCTTTTTTCATTAAAGAAATGGTATGATTACCACCTTGTTTTCCTAATGCTCCAACACCATACATAAAACTGCGGCCCATAAAAGTAAATTCTGCGCCACTAGCCATGGCTCTTGCAATATCTGGACCTCCTCGTAAGCCAGAATCGACCATGATTTTTATTTGGCCTTTATATTTTTTTGCCAAATTGTTCATTGGTACAATTGAAGATTGTCCCGCATCTAATTGGCGTCCACCGTGGTTTGAAACAATTAAACCATCAATACCTAAATCAATAGCCTTTTGTGTGTCTTTTTCACTTACAACTCCTTTAATCACTAACTTCCCTTTCCATTGGTCTCGAATAGACGCTATTCTATCTTCATTTAAACGACCTGAAAAAGTAACATCCATAAACTCACCTAATTTTTTTAAGTTTAGTCCTTTTGGTATATATGGCTCTAAAGTTTTAAAAGCAGGTTGACCATGTATTAAGGTTTGAATAGCCCAATCTGGTTTTTTAAAAACTTCAATAATATTTTTTAAACTCATTTTTGGTGGCATAGCCAACCCATTACGCACATCGCGAGGTCTATATCCAAAAGTAGGAACATCAGCTAAAATTACTAGTACATCTGTTCCAGCTTTGGCTGCTCTATCTAACAAATCTCTTTTAACTTTTTCTTCGGCTGGATGATATAATTGAAACCAAGACTTCCCTTCTGTTATTTCTGCAATCCGTTCTATACTGGATGTGGTAACCGTACTTAATATAAAAGGAATATTGTGATTAACGGCTGCTTTTGCTAGTATTTCTGGAGAATTAGGCCACATTAAGCCTTGCAAACCAACAGGCGCAATACCAAAAGGGGCATCATAGGTATGACCAAATAATTCAGTTTTCATCTCAGATTTTTCAAATTTTGATAAATACTGAGGCATCAATTCAATTTTCTGAATGTCTGAACGATTTTTATCTAAATTAATATCTTCATTACATCCTCCATCTAAATATTCAAAAGCAAACTTTGGCATTTTCACCATGGCTCTTTTTCTTAAATCTGTTACTGAAGGGTATTTAGAATTTATTTTTAATTCCATGACTTAATATTATACATTTAATTGATATACTTTATCCATCAATAGCCATTTTTCTCCTGCTTTTGCCATTGGAAGCGCTTGTTGATAGTTCCACATTAAGGTTTCCCATTCTTGAACTTTAGGATTGCTTAAGTCCATTTTATTTTTTTTGTCAAATGAAAATGAATCGTTTACTTTCATAATCATAAACATGCGATTACCTACTAAATAAATTTCTAAATCATCAATTCCAGAATCTTTTAGACTTTTTACAATCTCCGGCCATACATTTTCATGATAGGCTTTATATTCGGCTATTAAATTAGAATCTTCCTTTAAATCTAATGCAAAACAATATTTTTTCATAGTGAAAACTTTATTAAAAATTAAATGGCCTTAGCTTCATGTTTATTAAACACATGAAACCCAAACCAAGCAATATAAAGAAAACACAATAATGGTAAAACAAAAGAGAAATTAACCTCTGAAACTCCCATTATGGTTGTATCTGAAACGCCGTTTCCGCCCGCATCAATAATCATCCCTTGCAACATCGGTAATAAAGCACCTCCAACAATAGCCATGACTAGTCCCGCAGATCCCACTTTAGACTGTTCTTCGGTTAAATCATTTAAAGCAATTCCATAAATGGTTGGGAACATTAATGACATACAGAAAGAAATGCATACTATACTATATAACCCAATAATACCTTCTATAAACATCGCTCCTGCTGCAAAAACACCTGCTAATACCGCAAAAAACATTAATGATTTACCTGAGCTCATAAAACGCAACATAAATGTTCCTATAAGACGACCTAAAGAAAATAACACAAACGCTAAAAATTGATAAGTAAACACATCAATTTTTTCATACCCTACAACACCTGCATTTGCTAAATCAATGGCCTCTGCATATTGATAAATATAAGTCCATGTCATAATTTGAGCACCAACATTTAAAATTTGCGCCAGTACGCCTAACACATATTTTCTATTTCCAGTTAATTTCTTGAAGGTTTCCCCTAAACTGAGCATAACACCGTCTTCTTTGGACTGAGGCATTTTATTGACTAAAAACAAAACAAACACAGCCAAAATAACTAATCCTAAAATAACGTAAGGGTCTCTAATTACTGCTAAATCGGCTACTTTAATCATGGCTCTTTTCGCTTCATCTAGTGCTCCAAAATCTGCTATATCATCAGACTGTAATTTATCGTATACAAAGTATTTTGCCACCAACAAACCTGCAATTAATCCGATAGGATTCACAGATTGTGCTAAATTTAAACGTGAGGTAGCTGTTTCTTTTGCTCCCATGGCTAGTATGTAAGGATTTGCTGCAGTTTCTAAAAAAGCTAAGCCAAAAGTTAACACGTATAAACCTAAACAAAAAAACCAAAATTGTTCTGTTATTGCCGCTGGATAAAATAATAAAGCACCTCCAGCGTACAATCCTAACCCAATTAATACGCCAACTTTATACGAATATTTACGCATAAACAAGGCCGCAGGTAATGCCATACAAAAATAACCGCCATAAAATGCCATTTGTACCCATGCTGCTTGCGTATTGGATAATTCTAAGACTTTTTTAAATGCATTTACCATGGGGTCTGTAACTGCATTTGCAAATCCCCAAAGCGCAAATAATGAGGTGACTAAAACAAATGGAATGAGCACCTTTTTTGATACTATTGGTATTTTTTTTGTATCGTTCATATTAATTGTTAGTTATTCTAATGCTCTATCTAAATGGGTGTAACCACCATCTACATATAAAAGTTGCCCTGTGGTGTGACTTGATTTATTTGACAGTAAAAATGCGACGGTATCTCCAATTTCTTCGGTAGTAGTCATGCGCTTTTCAAAAGGTATATTTTTTGTAATATTAGCTAGCTTTTCTTCTTTATTAGGGAATGTACTTATCCATTTTTCATATAAAGGTGTATAACATTCGGCTACAATTAAGGCGTTAACTCTAATACTATAAGGCAATAATTCTACAGCCCATTCTCGTGTTAAAGCATTTCGTCCACCATTTGCAGCTGCATAACCTGAGGTTCCGCCCTGTCCGGTCATAGAAGTTTTGGAACCAATATTTACAATAGCGCCTTTACTTTTTTTAAGTTCTGGCAAAGCATGATGTGCCATCAAATAATAGTGCACCAAATTTCGCTTTAAAGAAGACATAAAACCTTCATAATTTCCGGATTCAAGTCCAATACTATCATTTACTCCGGCATTATTCACCAAGCCTTCAAGCCTTCCGTATTTTTCAATAACGCTATTAACGGCTGCTTTACATTGCTCTGGGTTGGTAAGTTCTGCAATAGCATGAAATAACTCTATACCTTGCTTTTTATATGATGCAACAACTTCGGCAACACTTTCTTTATTTCGAGTTATTATAACGGGGATAGCGCCTTCTTTAACTAAAGATTTGACAATACCCAAGCCTATACCTTTTGAGCCACCAGTCACTATAATTACTTTATCTTTAAGTTGTAAATCCATTATTAAATAGTCTTAGTCGTTTTCTAAATTATAAATTCTTTTAGCGTTTCCACCCATAAATTTTATTTTATCTTCTTTAGAAAAATCTATAAAATAGTTTGTTAATATTTGAAGTACTTCGTGATATTCACCAGCAAGTAAACATACAGGCCAGTCGGAAGCATAAAGCAATCTATCCATTCCAAAGGTTTCAACAAGTATATCTAAAAAGGGCGTAAAATCAGTTCCTTTCCATTTGAAATTTTTAGTTTCTGTAACCATTCCTGAAAGCTTGCACGAAACATTTGCATGCGAAGCAAATAGGATTAAATTTTTTTTCCAAACCTCATCAATACCATTTGAAATTTTGGGTTTGGCAATATGGTCTAAAACAAAGGTTTGGTTAGGATACTTTTCAACCAAAGCAATAGCTTGTTTTAATTGATGTTCATGAATTAAAATATCATAGGTTAATCCAAACTTTTCTAATTTTTGAATTCCGTTTATAAATTTAGGTTTTAGCATGAATGATTCATCCTGTTCTGCTTGAACGATATGCCTAACTCCTATAAATTTTTTATTTTTTGAAAAATGTGTCAATCGTTCTTCAATGTTTTCGGCTCTTAAATCGAGCCAGCCTATAACACCTTTTATATATGAATTTTCAGCAGCACATTTTAATAAGAATTGGGTTTCTTCTTCAGATTGATCTGCTTGAACGGCAATACAACCATCAACATTATTGGCTTCTAAAATTGGTTTTAAATCTTTTGGAAGAAAATCTTTTCGGATAACTTGCATAGATTCATCAATCCAGCTATCTCTAACGGGATTGTATTTCCAAAAATGTTGATGCGAATCAATGACCATATTTATTCTTTGTAGTTTTTACAAACCTGCTTAGACACACCCAAACCTTCAATTCCTAATTCCATAACATCACCTGATTTTAAATACATGGGTGGGTTTAATCCTAGTCCTACTCCAAAAGGCGTACCCGTAGAAATAATATCGCCTGGTAGTAAGGTCATAAATTGACTGATATGACTTACCACGTGTTGCACGTTAAAAATAAAATCAGAAGTGGAACTATTTTGCATTACTTTACCATTCAACTTTAACCAAAGATTTAAGTTATTTGGATCTGAAATTTCATCTTTTGTAGCAATAAAAGGGCCTACTGGAGCAAACGTATCGCATCCTTTACCTTTACACCATTGACCAGAACGTTCTAATTGAAAAGCACGTTCACTCACATCATTATGCAAAACATAACCTGCAACATGATTAAAAGCATCAGCTTCTTCAACATACGATGCCTTTTTACCAATTACTATTGCTAACTCTACTTCCCAATCTGATTTTTCACTTCCTTTTGGAATAATAACATCATCATTTGGTCCTACTAAAGCCGTTGTGGATTTGAAAAATAATACAGGCTCTTTTGGGATTTCCATACCTGCTTCGGATGCATGTTGCGCATAGTTTAATCCCACACAAACAATTTTTGATGGCCTTATTAATGGCACGCCTAAACGCACATTATCTTCTATTACCGGACAATCTGATTCATTTTTTTCTAACCAAGCACTTAATTTTTCTATGCCTTTGTTTCCGAAAAATTCTTCATTATAATCTGAACCAAATACCGAAACATCCAATTTTGTTCCGTTTGCTAATTGTACGCCTGGTTTTTCTTTGCCAATGGCTCCAAATCTTATTAATTTCATGTTGTTATTATTAAATTTTAATTTCCGTTTAATTTTATAAACCCTCCATCAATAGCATAATCTGAACCTGTTATAAATTTAGCTTCATCTGAACATAAAAATAAGGCCAAATCTGCAACTTCTTGTGGTTTTCCCATGCGCCCAATAGGCTGAGTGTTTGATAAATTTTTGAACATTTCATCCTCTTTACCGGGATAATTATTCTTAATAAAACCATCAACAAAAGGCGTGTGTACTCGAGCTGGCGACATACAATTGCACCGAATTCCTTCGGTTATATAATCCTTTGCAATCGAATATGTCATGGTTAAGACGGCGCCTTTAGTCATGGAATAAGCAAAGCGATTATTTATACCAACTGACGATGCAATAGACGCTAAATTTAAAATAACACCGCCGTCATTTTGTTTTAAGGAAGCTATACTTGCTTTAATACAATTATATACACCTTTAATATTTACATTGTACAAACGGTCTAAATCAGCTTCTTCTACTGCTTCAATATTTCCAATATGTGCAATACCAGCGTTATTTACCAGAATATCCAATGGGTTTGAATTCGTGATTTTGTCAATAGTTTCAAAAACATTGTTTTGATTTGAAACATCGCATTCATAGGCTTCGGCAAAACCTCCATTTTTTTTAATCTCATCAACCGTTTCTTCTGCAGCCTCAATATTAAAATCCAAAATTTGGACTAGAGCACCTTGTTCAGCAAACGTTAGAGATATTGCTTTTCCAATGCCACTTCCTCCACCGGTAATAATGGCAACTTTATTTTTTAAACTGAATTTTGACATTTTATTTTAAGGGTTTCACTATTCATTAATATTATAAAGACATTCCCCGCTTCCAAGGAATAAAATCATCCTGCATTAATTTCCTTGCTTTTGTTTGCACCTCGCCACTAGCTACTTTAATAACATAATCTAAAAGTGATTCTCCGGTTTGTTCAATTGTGGATGCTCCCTCGATTATCGCACCTGTATTAAAATCGATAATATCATCCATTTTTTTATACAGTTTTGTGTTTGATGATACTTTTATCACTGGTGTAATGGGATTTCCTGTGGGTGTACCCAAACCTGTTGTAAACAAAATAACGTTACAACCCGAACCTGCTAAACCAGTTGTAGATTCTACATCATTACCTGGTGTGCATAATAAGTTTAATCCTGATTTTGAAACTTGTTCGGTATAGTCTAGCACATCTTGAACAGGAGATGTTCCTCCTTTTTTTGCTGCACCTGCCGATTTAATAGCATCGGTAATTAATCCATCTTTAATATTTCCAGGTGAAGGATTCATTGAAAATGGGGCTCCTAAAGCTTCCGCTTTTGCATTATAGGTAGACATAATATGAGAGAATTTCTCAGCGTTTTTATTGTCTGTGCATCTATTAATTAACTCTTGTTCAACACCATTTAATTCTGGAAATTCTGATAAAACCGTAGCGCCACCTAAACCAACTATTAAATCTGAAACATAACCTAAAGTAGGGTTTGCTGAAATACCCGAAAACCCATCTGATCCTCCACATTCTAATCCTAAAACTAATTTGCTTAAAGGTGCTGGTTTTCGTTCTATTTTATTGGCTTCAATTAATCCTACAAAAGTTTTTTTTACGGCTTCTGCCATTAATTCTTTTTCAGAGTTGCTTTGCTGTTGCTCTAATATAAATACGGGTTTTTTATTAACAGGTGCCATTTTGGACAATGCGCGCTCAAAAATACTAGCTTGCGCATGTTGGCATCCTAAGCTCAAAATGGTTGCCCCAGCTACATTCGGATTATTTACATAACCTGCCAATAAATTGCACAGCGTTATTGCATCTGAAGATGAGCCTCCGCATCCACCATCATGAGTTAAAAATTTTATACCATCTATATTTGGAAATAATGGGTTTTTAAATTGCTTTTCTGCTTCAATTAAAATATTTTTTTCTAAAATAGCTTCACTTGTTTCTCCAGTTTTATAGCTTTCAATTAACAGGTCAATATTTAAACCTAAATGTTGTTTTTTACCAAAACCTAATTTTTCAACCAAAGCTTGTTTTAAAACCTCAACATTTCTGTTTTGACAAAAAACCAAAGGAATAATCAACCAGATGTTTTCTGTACCTACTTTTCCATCTGATCTATGATAACCATTGAAGGTTCTATTTTTAAATTTTGAAAAATCCGGTGCAGTCCAATATTTAGATAGGTCGGAACTGTTTACCGTGTAATCTTCGGCTGCGTGTATTAAATTAGTCGTACTTATTAGTCCGCCTTGTTGAATATTCTTTTTAGCATTACCAACTAAAACACCATACATATATACCTTATCGCCTTTTTTTAAATGCGTTGTGGCAAATTTATGTTTAGCACGAATATCGTCTTTCAATTCATAATTTGAATCTTCAAAAGAGAGGATTGTTCCCTTTTTTAAATCTGATAAAGCTACTATTACATTATCAGTTGGATGAATTTTAAGTATGTTTTGTTGGTTTTTCATCAAATTAAATAAGTTCATTAAATATGATACAATAATATAACACTGAAAGTTTCAATTCCTCCTAAAATTAGACAATACATAATACTATTTTTGCATTTAGATATATACAAATAACAATTAAGCAATAATATATACCAATTAAATTGATTAATGCCTGTATCAACCTATCAATTGTTATGCTTAGAAATATATGCTGTTGGTGTGCAACCCATTACAATTTTGAATTGTCTGTTGAAATTTGAAAGGTTGTTAAAACCAACTTCATAACAAACCGAGGAAATATAAGGTTTATCTTCTAATAATAGTTTACAAGCATAGCCAATACGGATTTCGGTAAGGTATCGTGAAAACGTTTTTCGGTTTACTCGTTTAAAAAAGCGACTAAACGATGACGCATTCATGTGGGCTATATTAGCAACTTCATCTAAAGTTATAGTCTTATTGAAATTCTTAAATATATAACTGTGTACCTTATCTAGCGTTTGATTCTTTGTAAGCTTAAACGTATTTACAAAGCCTTTACTTGCCATTGGTTTGGAATTTCTATGCTTTGATAATTTGTTAAGAATGTTTAAAAATGAAATAGTTTTTTCATATCCCTTGAGTTCCATCATGTCTTCGATGGCCTGAATCAATTCCTTATTTATATTTATAAATTTTATTCCGAATCGAGACCTTTCAAATAATTCAAGTAAATGAATCATTTCTGGTGTTTCAAAGAATTCAATGCCTAAAAAATCTTTTTTAAAATGAACAGCAATAGCTTTTGCGGTGAGTTTAGAATCGCCTTGAAAATAGCCTTCATGGTTTAACCACATATGGGGCATATTTTTGCCAATTAAAAAAACATCGCCAGCATTAAAAGCGTCAATATGATCGCCTACAAAGCAAGTACCGTTACTTTTTAATATAACCACCAATTCTAGCTCTTGATGATAATGCCAGGTTTTTAAAAAATGAGGGTGCTCGTTTATTTTAGTAGTAAATGAGCTATTGTCATAACTACTTCGATCTAAAAAATAGAGTTTCATGTTATCTTTATAAGCAATACTAAATATACGTTTTTAAATTAAAAATGAAGTATAATGCAAATATTATATTAGATGAAAAATTCTAATTTATAAATAGATTACTACATTTTATTTTATTTATAAAGTGTACGATTTTTGTATTAATAGTCAATTATTCGCCTGAAATGATCCTTTGCTCTTTTTTTTATTTGCAGAAAACACCTTAATTAAAAAATTTAATAATCAATAATCTAAGGATTTATAACCTTGATCTAACCTGAGACATTTAAATAAACTAATTCAACTGTTGATAGATATTTATTTTTCTAAAATCATATTATGTCCAAAATCGAATATTGAAAAACATCCAAAGAAAGAGTGAATTTTCACACCCAATAAAAACTCCTTTTTTTTATCATTATTATTCATGAAATGATATATTTGTTTTATTGAAAATAACTATGTTGCCCATACAGCCCAGCCCAATAATTTCCTATTTTAGGGTAGGTAGGTTATTGTATGGTGCGCTCTTGCTTTTTATTTTAGAATCTTGGTTGTATGGTATTCAACTCAAAAAGGCCATTAGTTCCAACTCAATGTTTTGGATTGTATTTTGGGCCTTGTTTTTTCTTTTCTCATTTAGTCACATTTACCTGGTCATCATGGATGGATGGTCACGCTACCAGAATTATAAACGTGTAAAGGACCATTTTTTTACGCATGGTTTTAATAAGAAAATTGCACTCATTTATATAGGTTCGAAATGCCACCGCATGGCAGCGGAAACAGCTGCGGAAGAATTGGGGTTTAAAGACAAAGTACAACAATGCTATCTGGATTTTGGCGTAAAATGGTATCACTACATACCCTATTTTATGATAAAGGAGCCGTTCTTTCTGTTCAAAAAAATATTTTGGTCGCGCACTTTTCTAGAAGAAGCCTATGAGCCTAAATTTGATTATCGTGCTATGG